>RCNE010000444.1_pt1 | contig 22324 bp, 19 predicted proteins | sample 2041361 | NCBI WGS metagenome assembly RCNE01 (sample SAMN09708229, study PRJNA481090) | Marine sediment metagenome, whole genome shotgun sequencing project.
TCAATTTGCATTTGTATATTCTTATCTTCCATCACTAGTATCTATTGAGGTTACATTCTCTTTTTTCCTGCCATTGTCATGTCTGCCTCTATAGGTAACTCCCTGCCTTTAAGCAAAATGTGCCAGTAGATCCATCTGAAAAGAATTTTACCGTAGTGGTTCATTTTCGTATTTTTCAACAGACCAAAGGGTCCAATCCCTGGTAAAGGGAAAGTTCCTGGTAATGGTTCTGTTTCATAATTAAAATCGATCAGTGCACCTTTTCCATATCCTGTTTCTATATAGCAGTTGGCATGGCCGTCAAATTTAGCAGGCAAAGCTCTTCCTTCCATCGCTGCAAGTAGGTTTTCCATTAAAATTTCAGCTGCAAAATGCGCTACAGATCCTGCTTTTGAAGTCGGAAGGTTTGCTGCATCACCAATCACAAAAATATTTTCAAATTGTTTTGACTGTAAAGTATGTTTGTCAGTTGGTACATAATTCATGTCATCACCTAATCCACTGCGTTCGATCATATCTGATCCCATATTAACAGGAACAATGGTAAGGATATCGAATGGTACTTCACGATCATCATAAGAAACCAGTTTTTTATTTTCATTATCAACATGACTCAAATAGAAATCGGCTACAACATCTATATTTTTTTCTTCCAATAAATCACCTAATACCTTAGAAGCCACAGGCTTTGTAAATGCACCTGACATTAACGTAACATAAGAAATGTCAACTTTGTCTCTCATACCTCGTTCTGCGAAATAAGCTTCAGCAAGACATACAAACTCTATTGGGGCAACCGGACATTTATAAGGTAGCTCAGGTATACACATCACTAATTTACCACCTTCCCAGTCTTTAAACCTTTTATGAAGCGCTACGGCTCCTTCTACAGTGTAAAAGTCAAAAATATCCTTGTACCACAATTTATCTGTAAGCCCTTCGGTTTCTGATGGTCTTGTTTCAGTTCCTGTGGCAATGATCAGAAAATCATAATTCAATACTTTGCCGCCGTCAAGAAGCACCTTATTCTCCTCACCTATGATTTTGTCAATAGGACTAAAAATTACATTTACTCCCGGAGGGAAGAAGTCATATTTTGGTTTGACTACATCTTTTTTACTGTAAATTCCAAAAGGAATAAACAAAAATCCAGGTTGGTAATAATGTGTTTTAAATTGATCTACGATCGTGATTTCCCATTCATCTTTTTCAAGTTCATGATGCAATTTGTTTAACATCATTGTTCCGGCTGTTCCAGCACCTAGAATCACTAACTTCTTCATAATTTTTGTCTTATTAATTATAGTATAAAGATAGTACAGGTTTTTTTTTTAAGAAGTGACTTTAATCATGTATTGGTGTGTAAGGTCACTATATTCAGTAACTTATGTCACATAAGGTATCGAGAAAAGAACTACTGAAGGGAACTAAAATACGCTGATAATAAAAAAAAGGGTTATTTTTAAATTTCCAAAACCAAAAGCTTGATGACCACAGTTGAAAACAAGATTTTAGCCCTGAGAGAAGAACTCAGACAACATAATTACAGCTACTATGTTCTTGATGAGCCTAGTATATCTGATTTTGAATTCGACACTGCATTAAAGGAACTCCAGGAACTAGAATCAAAACATCCTGAATATGACGATCCAAATTCTCCAACGCAGAGGGTTGGGGGAGAAATAACCAAGAATTTTAACACGATCACACATCAAAACAGAATGTACTCTTTAGCTAATTCCTATTCAAAGGAAGATATTTTGGATTGGGAGAAGAGGATTCAAAAGATTCTTGGAGATGTACAACTGGAATTTACTTGTGAACTAAAGTATGATGGCGCCTCTATTAATCTTAGTTATCAAAATGGTAGCTTTCTTAAAGCCGTGACCAGAGGTGATGGCTTTATGGGAGATGATGTTACGGCCAATGTAAAAACGATCAGGTCAATACCTTTGGTTATCAAAGGAGATCAACTGAATTCATTTGATATTAGAGGTGAAATCATCTTACCTCTTGATGGCTTTGAAAAGATGAATAAAGACAGGATTGAAGCAGGCGAAGATCCTTATAGAAATCCCAGGAATACGGCAAGTGGGAGTTTAAAACTTCAAGATAGTGGAGAGGTAGCGAACCGCCCACTTGATTGTTTGTTATACCAGGTGGTAGCTGAAAAAAATCCATTTTCTACGCACTATGACACATTAAACTATGCTGCTTCGATAGGGTTTAAAGTACCGAAAACCATAAAATTATGTAAAAATGTAGAAGAGATCATCGATTTTCTGGAGTACTGGGACCATAAAAGGCATGAACTTCCATATGAAACAGATGGAGTAGTGATTAAGGTGAACTCATTACACTTTCAGGATGAATTGGGCTATACGGCAAAATCTCCTCGATGGGCTCTTGCCTATAAATTCAAAGCTGAACAGGCAAGCACTATTCTTAACGAGGTGACCTATCAGGTCGGCCGAACAGGAGCCATTACTCCAGTGGCAAATCTGGAACCCGTAGAACTCGCAGGAACTATTGTAAAAAGAGCTTCGTTGCACAACGCCGATCAAATAGAGAAAATAGACCTTCGTCTAAAGGACCAGGTATTTGTAGAAAAAGGTGGAGAGATCATCCCGAAAATAGTAGGGGTAGATGTGTCTCATCGTTCTTCTTCGTCTAAACCAATACAATATATCACTCATTGTCCTGATTGTGGTACAGAACTGAAGAGAAAGGCGGGAGATGCCAAACATTATTGCCCCAATGAGTTTGGATGTCCTACCCAAATTACCGGAAGGATTCAACATTTTATCAGTCGTAAGGCAATGAATATTGACGGTCTTGGGGCAGAATCTGTTGAATTACTCTTTAAAAATGATTTGATCAATAATTTTGCTGATCTCTACGAGCTTACTGCAGCGCAAATAGTCCCTTTAGAAAGAATGGCTGAGAAATCGGCATATAATATGATAAAGGGAATCGAAGCTTCCAAGAATATCCCTTTTGAAAAGGTCTTGTTTGCCTTGGGTATTCGGTTCGTAGGGGAAACCGTGGCTAAAAAACTGGCACGACATTATAAGAATATTGATGCACTCATGGCTTCTAGTTATGAGGAACTCATACAGGTTGATGAAATAGGAGAAAGGATTGCAGAAAGTATTATAGCCTATTTTGGTGATGAGGGAAACTTGAGATTGATAGATCGTATCAAGGAATATGGTTTAAAAATTGCCGTAGATGAATCGCTTTTCGCAGAACAGACATCGCTTTTAAAAGGGAAGGTGTTTGTTGTATCGGGAGTTTTTAAGATCATGTCAAGGAATGAACTTAAAAAATCTATAGAAGACAACGGAGGTAAAGTGTCAGGATCTATCTCCAAAAAGACGACTTATATCATAGCCGGAGATAATATGGGCCCCAGCAAAAGAGAAAAGGCAGAAAATTTAGGTATTCCAATGATCTCGGAACAAGATTTTCTGACCATGATTGAAGAAACCTGATTATAACTCCAACACTTTTACCTTATTGCGTGTTGAATATACTTTTCCATCATTATGTAGTTGTTTCAATAGCCTTGTAACAACGACTCTGGATGTATTTAGATCATTGGCAATTTCCTGATGTGTGATCTCAAGATTGACATCCTGGTTGATCTTGGCCTTGTCTGACAGGTATTTAAGCAATCGTTGGTTCATATTCATAAAAGCCAGTCCATCAATAGATTCGACCATCTCTATTAATCGAAAATGATAACTGTCAATAATAAAATGCCTCCAGGTTTTGAAATTTGCCAACCATTCATCAATATGCTCAACAGGTAAAAATATAGCTTCTGTATCATTTTCAACAACTGCCTTAAAAATACTCTCCTTTCTGTTAATGCAATTAATAAAGGAAACGGCACAGGTATCTCCTTTTTCAAGAAAGTATAATACCAGCTCTTCTCCTTCTTTTTCTCTTCTGATAATTTTTACCGCACCGCTAAGGATAAGAGGGATATGGGTCATATTTTCACCTATGTCAACAAGAATTTCTCCTTGCTTATATTTGTCAATAAAACCAACTTTTACGATCTCTTCTATCAATTCTTTTTCAAAAATAGAGCCGTAGTACTCCCCAATTTTTTCCCGTAGGATAACTTCTTGTGTATTCATTTTTACTTGAGTGATCATGAATAATCAAGCAAAGTTAGTTTAAAATACAATAGGTAGCAAGGACTTATTCTTTGGAGGAACATTTATTGCTCCATAAAGAAAACTCCTTAACAGACGTTAAGGAGCTTTCCACCAAAATCGATTCTGGCTACATTCAAGCTAAACAAATAAATAATTAGAAAACAACTTGAATTTGTGCCAAGAATTTGTCATTATCCTCGTTTATAACTGTTTCAATATTAGCCTGATAATTCACTTGTAAGCGAACGGATTTATTGAAAAAGTAGTTAACCCCTATGGTCATTCTTTCGCTATAGCGGTAAGGAACATCTTTTAAATCAAGGTCCTGATCGAAGAATTCATATTTGAAAACAGGTTGAAGGTTCCATTTGGTATCATACCAGATCATACCATAAGCACCATCTCTCTCCTTACCTAAGGCCAAGGGCTCAGATCCGCATCCTGTATCAGCTCCAGGATCAAAAGCACCTTCATCATGGATATATTCTCCCTGAATATGTAGGTTATTAATATCGAAAAGAACTTCACCTCCATAAGTAGTTCTTTCATCTTCATTATTGTTCAGTTTTGGGAAGCCATATCTGTAGCTACCTCCAATGGTCATAAAATCAAACAATTTATAGGTAACGCGTCCAACAAGGTCTTTTTTGTTGTTGTTATCCACTTTATTTAATCCACTACCATTCATGATCGCAAAGGCATAATTCAGTCTGGTATTCACATTTCCACCCCAAATAGAGATTCCATAATCTCTTTGAGGAACCACTAGTTGATCCGATACAATAGCACGGTCAATAGTAATCAATGCGTTACAGGCAGTTTGAACTTCAAGCCCGAAAGGTTGTTTATAGGAACCTACAGAAATTCGGGCCCAATTGTATTTATCCCAGGTCACAAAAGCATCCATAAGATAAGCGCTACCAACACCACCTATAAAAGGGCTGGTTTCCAACATAAAATAATAGGTCCAGTCTTCAAAGAGGCGACCTCTTACCCCGATTCTGGCCCTTCTGAATTTGAAGGTGCTTTCTGCAGGATCGGAAAGGGTGTAATTATACTCTGGTTGAATAAAACCAAATATTTTGATTTTTGCGGGAGCAATGCTATCATTAGGATCCTCTGCGTCACAACCTTGTGCTTGCACCTGGCTCATGAGCATACTAATCGTCAGTACGATGAAAATCGATATAAATTTTTTCATTTTATCTTATTTGAAGATTAATTTTTAATAAGTGGTAAGTTCTTAGGTACTGAAGACCCAACACCCCATTGATTTGTTGCCCAGGCTGGATTAGAATGATAAATACCGTTCATTCCAAAGGTCATGCTGTAGGCGTCATATCCAAGAACCTGCAACCATGCAGTGACTACGGCCGAGGTTTGGCCTGTATAACAATATGTAATCACCTTTGCATTTTTGTCTGAGTCCAAGCCTTTGTAACCATTTCCATCCAACTTAAGTTCTTCTTTGACGCGATACGCATCTTTGATATGCCCAAAATTTCCGTAATCGGCGTCACCGAAATAATTATTGATAAAATAATTCTCAGGACCGTTTAAAACATCTGTTGCTTTAGCGGTTTTAAAACCGGCTTCTATCACGGCTTCAACTCTTTGTCTTAAGATGTCAGCACCATCGGTAGAAAAGATATCAAATATTGGATCATCAAAAGTGAGGTTATCAGGGGCATTATTGGCCGCCCAATTCTCATGTCCGTTGGCTTCATCTCCTGTATTACTATTCCATGGTCCGGCTGTTTCAGCATTCCAACCAGACATTCCCCATTTGAGTGCCTGAGCGTTAGGATGACCTGCAAGACGTAAAAGTGAGGTAGCGTAGCAGGCAGTTTGCCCGGTAAAACAAACTACAAGAACTTGTTTGCTGGCGGCATCGGCTTCTTTTAGAATGTCTGCAAAAGCTACAAGTTTTGCACCTTGAATATGACTTGTATTAAAGGCTGCAAGGGATCTGATATCCAGAATAGAATACTTATTCAAAAAGGCGTCAAGATCAGCCTCTGCAGGAGCACCGACAACAAATTTCACTTCACCTCCTGGGCCACTTAAAACATTTGTAAGGTCGAGATCATTTTCCAACATATAATCGGTCATGACGTCAAAGGCCGGTTGAAGGATCGGGTTTTCAGGGTTGATATCATCACCTCTGTCACATGAACTAAGTAGCAACACAGGTACGCATAATAATGCTAGGACGAATAAATTTATTTTTTTCATAATTATTTGTTTATTGGATAATATTTTGAGTTTTCATTATTCGATAACGGGAAACATGTTGACTTCCTTTTTGCTAAAGGCTTCCCAGTTATTGTCTTTTAAAGTTTGGTGCATAAAGCTGTTTTCGCCATATGCAAGATTTCCTGCATTGTAACCAAGAACGTTGAGGTAGGCCACAACATAGGCGGTTTCCTGACCAGTTGGTCCGTACACAAGAACTCTCTTATCCGTTGGGATAGTAAGTAAATCAGTTGTGGAACTAAGCGAACCATTTGGGTTGTATTGAACCGCTTGTGGGATATGCCCTATAGCGTATCGGTCAGAACCATTATAATCGATGATATAATACTCAGTAGGATTTTCAAAAACGTCTGCCGATTTTACTATAGCTTCTTTATAAGGAGTAGCAAAAGCTTCTTCCAGTCGCGCTCTTAAAATAGTTTCACCTTCACTTTTTCCTGTGCTTATTGCAGGGGCTGCTCCTTTGGCTGCTTTTTCGTGAGTTGTTGTTTCTAATTTAGAAACAAAAGCGTCAGAGGTATTCTTTAGCCATGAGTTTTCGGCAAAATCAACTCTCCATGAGCTCATTCCCCAATTCATACTATAGACATTATCATACCCGGCTATTCTTAGCAGGCTAGTAAAATATGCTGCAGACTGCCCAGAATAACAGATCAGAATGATCTTATCATACTCGGAGGGAACGATACTGTTTTCGAAGTGATTCAGAAGATCAGTTGTTTGAACGTTGGCTGCATTTTTTATGTGACCATATTCAAACCAGGTTGCGCTCCGAATATCGATGATATGATATTTAGGATTTTTAAAATTTTTCTTAACCTCATCGGCGGGGATCAAGGCAGGTGCAGCATCAGTATTAATGAAATTCCTGTTGGTTTCGAGGAAACTCAGCAGGGTTTCAAATTCATTAGGGGGATTAAGGTTGTTGTTGGAACTTGCATTCGGCTCTTTAAAACTACTTATCAATAGGGTAGCTGGCAAGAGCATGATTAAGAGAATGATTGATAATTTTCTCATGATGTAAAAATTTAAAATTCAATTGTTTATCTGTTTATACTTAATCCAAAAATAACTTTGGAGGGATCATTTTTACATGATATTTCTCATGAAAAATTAATACATAATTGATATACTTAGTATCAAAAGTTACATAAGTGAGCAACAATTATTACACTTCTTAAAGTGATTTAAAATATTGAAAATCAATTAATTATAATTTTATTTTATGTAAAAATAAAATTATAATTCTTGGCCAGTTCATGTACTGGTAATTCGCTATTTTTTATTGAATATTTTAAATCTTAAATTGAAATTTTTACCAGAAAATTGTGACCTTTGGAATGCATTTTTTAAAATATTTCTTCCAATTTTTGACTAAAAAAAATGTCCCGCTGAAAGCGGGACATTTAACAAATCAATCAACTAGATCGAAGGAATGATGAGTGTATGAATCAACAACCTCCTTCGGGCATTTTCTTTTTCTTTTTTTGCACTGGAATTACTTTTTTAGGAGCAGCTTTTTTAATTTTTTGACTTCGTAAAATGGTTTTTGAAGAATCACGTTTTGCTTTAGCTGCAAGCATTACTTCTGCATAGTTAACTTCTGGATTTTCAATTGTATAAGTTTTTGCTAGAAATTTATTGTTTTCGACACTTGCTAAAGCACTTAATATTTTTGTATTCTCATAACCCAATTGGTATAAAAGCATCCAAGCACTATTTGCTTCATCTGCATTTTTTCCATAAAGAATAGCGGTTTTATTTGTGTTTTTCAAAGTGTTTAAAAAATCGATACTGGAATCATCCAAAAGTTGATTTGTAGCAATATTTGTAGCATTTTCAAAATGTCCTTTTGCAAATTCAAAATTACTTCTAATATCAATTAAGGCATAGATGTCTGCATCCATATTATTAAGGTCTTCTAAACTTATTGCGTAATCATTACTAACTATTTTTTCCAAGGTAGTTTGAGAATTTTTTTCAAAAACATGTTTTGGTTTTTTAAAGGTTAAAATTGCAATGAGAATTACCAATAAAAATAATACGGCAGATATGGAGATACGTTTTGTTTTTTCTAATTCTTTCATTATTTCATAAATTATGTAAGTGCATTATCAAAGAATATATTTTATAATTAATTTCTAACTATTTAACATCCGCCTTCGGGAGCTTTTTTCTTCTTTTTTCGTACAGGAACAACTTTTTTGGCCGGTGCAGGTTTGGTTTTTTCTTTTGTGTTATCGGCGAGTTCATTTTCAACAATTCCGATTCCAAAATACATTCCTGCTGCTTTTCTAAAGGCATATAAGTCAAAAGCTTCTTTTGGCATAGTTTCTTCGGGTTCTTCCGGATTGACAATCGTTTTAAACCATTGATTTAATCCACCTTCTAATACATACAAGTTTTTGTACCCTAGTCTGTTTCCTAGCATCCATGCCTGATCTGCATATAAATTGTCATTAGAGAACAGCACGACATCATAAGCGCTTTGGTTAATGTAATAGTTAAAATCGTCGTCTAGTAAGTTTTTAACCGGAACATTAATAGCCCCGGGCAAGGTAAAATCTTTATATTCTTTTTCTGAACGAGTATCTATTAATAAAATGCTCGGATCTTGTTTAATTATCCGATCTACTAATATATCTGTTGAAATATAACGCTCTGTATTCATTGCATTTATAACAAAAACCTCCGGACTTATTCCTTCATTTTTTTTATATTTTGGCAATAAAAGTAATCCTGAAGCTAAAAGCAAAAGTATAACTGCAAGAATTTGATATCTTCGAGTGGATAACCGTTTTAATTGATATTTTTTTGACATAATTTTAATATTTAGTAAAACACTTTTTTAACCTTACCTCTCACGATATCAGCTAGGTAAAATGCAATTATAGCGACGATGGCCAAAATAAAAATGATCCAATACGGTGAAATTCCAAAAGTATCCACCAATGTAATATGTCCTAAGTTTGACTTCAAAAAGAAAGGCTCTATCCAAGGATAAAATTCTGAGAAAATAAATATACCGATCATCAACCCAAAGGTATATACCATACCATCAATTTTACCAATGGCAATAGCGGTTAAACTGGTGCCTGGACAAAATCCACCTGCTAAGAATCCAACACCCATAATCATTCCACCTATGATGGACGCCCAAAGAAAGGTTGGATGCACATATAATTTTGTAATATCTACCCAGCTGAGATAATCCATATAATACAATCCGATTACTGCTACAATAGCGGCGGTAAAAAATACTTTTAATACTGCAAAATCATAGCCGTAAAATTGGCCGGCTAATTTTCGAGATGATGAGAATCCGGATGCTTCCAGAATATATCCAAAGAAGAATCCGATGATCAAGGCGATGATGAAATTCCATTCAGGAGGAATCAGGCCATTAGGAATAAGAGGTCCCATATTTTATTATTTAAAAGTTAAATCCAATTTTTTCTAAAAAAGTAAGCAACGAGGTAACCAGTGCCAAAAATACCGATCATGGTAATAAAGCCTCCGGTTGCTAAAACTGCCATACCGCTTAATGCCGCACCACTGGTGCATCCCCTGGCGATTTGTGCTCCAAAGCCAAATAAGATTCCACCAATTAGAGCGAAAACCAATCTTCGTTTACTACTAATTTTAGGTGAGTGTTGCACTTTTAATTTTAATCTACCTGAGAGTACGCCTGATAAGAAGGCTCCTAGGAGTACGCCTAAAGCTTCATATACCAACCAACTATTCATTGGAGATTCGTTTTCTTTTATAAACTGACTGTAATATCCGTTTGCCTCTGCATGTTTTGGAGCAACTAAATCAACAATTGTAACGACACCACTTTTTAGGGCGCCACTTGCACCTAATCCTCTCCCGGATAAATAAAAGGTTAATATAATTAACAGGCCAAGCAAGAAACCTCCAAAATAAGGATTCCAATATACATGTCTCTTAGGCTTTTTTGTTTTTTCCATAATCTATTTTTAATAAAGATATCTAGTTATTTGTCCGGCTTCGATCATGACCATTCTAAAAATAAGGCCACCCATCAGGATCAAAATGGCTGGTATTGCCACCGGCACTTTATAGCCAAGAAGTTCAATACTTTCCAGGATGGCTGGGAAAATAAGTCCGAGAATGATCACAAAAACAAAGAACATGACCGTATATTCTCCTCCGATTAATATGTCAAGTGCTTCTAGTTGAACGGCGGAGCCTGCGTACATTCCCATAATCATATGTAGGATTAGGGCCAGTTCAATAATTACTAATACTAAATCAATTTTACTGAACAAGTTTTTTTCAAAATGACTTTTAGAAAGTAAAATGATAGACGCAGCGCCAGTTGATAAACCAGACGTTAAAAATAACGGGCCTAAAATGGCATTATTCCAAAGTGGTCTAGCGTTGAAGGCAGATAATAAAATACCAGTGTAAATACCTAGTATTAAAGATAATGGTAAGAGAACTATCGCTAGATTTCTTCTATTATTTATCAAAAATGTTTCAAATTTCTTCAGGAAATCATATTTTAAATCCCATTTAGGGAAGAGCTCGGTAAAATAACTAAAAACCCATAGGAAGGAAAGAGGGGTAATGACTAATAAAACCCAGGCTCCCCAGGACATTGGAGACTCAATCCGAATTGTTGTATACAATCGCCATACATAAAGTTTATGCGTTAAATCGTACAATAAGGCAATTAAGCCAACAGACAGAGCAATTGGTACGATGATCATGGCATATTTTACGGCGGCCGGAGCCTCTTTATCCTTTTTTAAAATAGTAAACAAAGCAGCAAAAAATATGATGCCTGCAGCCAAACCTCCTAAAAATAAATAGAGTGCTATTGGGAAATGCCAAATTTCTAAACTTGGATCAATTTTTGGAATATTTCTCCCACTGATAAAAATTTCTTCTTGCATGATGTTAGATTTCTAAATTAAATAATAAACATTTGGCTTGGTTCCCGCTTCTGGTGCTAAAACTTTATGTTTTCTTGCTTTTAATAACTGAGAAACCTCACTTGTTGCATCATCTAAATCGCCAAAATACATGCACTTGGTAGGACAAACCGATACACAGGCAGGTAGCTGACCTTTTTCAAGACGATGATAACAAAAAGTACATTTATCAACATAGCCATCCGGATGCTGGTAACGAGCATCGTAAGGGCAAGATTCAATACAAGCCCCGCAGCCTATACATTCATCGGCAGTTACCATAACGACACCACCAGGAACAATATGACTTGCACCAGTTGGACAACATCGCACACAAGGGGCATTATCACAATGATTACATCGCTCTGATTTCAGCTCTAATTCTATTGTTGGATATGTTCCACTTACCGATTCGGTAACCCAATCTCTACAGTAACCTATAGGGACACTATTTTCCGTTTGACAAGCAACAACACAGTCGCTGCATCCAACACATTTCAAGGTGTCTATGACCATTGCATATCTCATGATACTACTTCTTTATGCGGGTTAGTTTTTAAAATTTTTATAAAGTTGCTTCGCATTCCGGTTCCTCCCATCAGCGGATCGATATCCACTCTACTTATCATTTCGGTATCACTAGCCCCTTTACCATAGGCTCTTGATAATTTCTTATTATTATGACCAAATCCATGATACATATAAACAGAATCCCAACGGACTCTTTCTGTAACTCTTAGTTTTATTGGAAATGTTGAAAGAATACCATCTTGATTTTCCAACCAAACTTCTTGCTCATTTCTCAATCCTTCAATTCTAGCAACTTTTGGATTGACCCATAATTTGTTTTCGTCTTTCAAATCGCTTAAATTCGGATTATTGATGGTTCTGCTAAAAGTATGCATAGGAGAACGTCCATAATTTAGTCTATAAAATCCTTGCTGAGGTTGTGGATGCGCTGTATATACAGGCATTGGATCAAAACCTAATTCGTTCAATTTTTCAGAGTAGAACTCTATTTTTCCACTTGGCGTATAAAACTCATAGGGTTGCCCTTCTGATAAATACATTGAACCAGATTTGCGTTTAAAGTTTTTTACACCAATTTTTTCCATTTCTTCTAAAGAAGATCCCATTTGTTCTAATTGCCAGGAGATTACATCTTTAAAATCATCGTAATTAAAATAATCTTGTAACCCTAGTTTTTCTCCTAATTGCTTGGCAATCCACCATGCAGGTTTAGAGTCAAATCTAGGTTCAACAGCTGGCATACGTAAGGCAATTGAAGGTTCTCTATTAGTAGCAGAACGTATTCCATCGTATCTTTCTAAATAAGTACATTCCGGTAGAACAACATCTGCATAGCCCGTAACATCCATTGGCATCGTATCTACTACTACAATGAATTCAACAGCCTCCATGGCTTCTTCAATAATTTTTTTCTGAGGAATCGTATTAACTATATTCGTTCCAGCAATAAACCAAGCTTTGACAGGATGTTTGTCATTTTCTCCAGGTATAGAGGCTTTGATTACTTCATTTGTGATTCCCATTTCCGCTAAAGGATATTTTTCACCTATAGCTTCCCATCCCCATTTTGGTGTTGGATATGGAGGGTGTGGAAATTTAGGGACTGCAATTTTTTCTTTAAAATAGAATCCACCTCTTCGCCCCCAAGACCCTAATAAACCGTTCAGCATTGCAATTGCTCTTTCTCTTTGAGAATCATCACCATACCAAACCACATGTCTTCCAGGATGTACAATTACTGATGGAGCGGCAGCAGCCATTAGTCGCGCAGTTTTACGAATTTCTTCTGGTTTTATGGTAGTCATACCATAAGCCCATTCGGGTGTAAAATTGCGAACATGCTCTTTTAATTGATCAAATCCGATACTGTATCTTTCCACATAATCCTTATCATATAAATCTTCATATATTATTACATGCATCCACGAAAGCAACAAGGCAATATCAGTTGATGGCTTAATAGCCAACCAATGTTGTGATTTACTTGCGGCGGTTGAAAAACGTGGGTCAACCGTAATAATCGTAGCACCATTATCTATGGCATCTGACATTTCCTGAACTTGTGTATTGTGCATATTTTCGCCAATATGCGATCCGATAAGCACTAAACATTTGGTGTCACGAATATCAGTAGGTTCCGGTGAACCAACCCAGGAACCAAATGTCAAACCAAATCCGGTTTCTCTTGGTCCTCGGCATTGTGCATAAGCAGGTTCCGCGATGGTATCACTGCCATAAGCTTTAAATAAATGTTCGAAATGACTTCCTGGTGAACCGTGCTTTAAAAGCGCCATACTTTCAGCACCATACGTATCTTTTATCCCTTTCATTTTTGTAGCAATCAAGGTAAGGGCTTCTTCCCATGATGCTTCTCTAAAGGTCTCTATACCATCTATTTTCGTGCGAATTAAAGGTGTTTTTAAACGATCGTTATCTGAATACATACCAACACCACCGGTACCACGAGGACAAAGTCTGCCATTGCAATGAGGATCATTTTCATTACCAATAATTTTTTGGATGTTGCCATCTTCATCATAATGGGCCCAGGCCGCACATTTCCAAAAACAGACCTCACAGTAAGTAGCTGATCTGCTTAATTTTGAGCCAATCTTATTATTCTTTGCTCCAATGGTAGCAATATCTGAAGGTATGGCACTTAGTGCAGTCGTGGTGAAAGCTATACCACTGGCACCTAATGCCGATATCTTAATAAATGACCTTCTTGAATTATCCATGACTTAAATTTTTATTTCTTTTGATACTGCATTATCAATCCTACAGATCATATTTTTTGGTAAAATTAGAGGGAAATAACAGTTGTTTTGATGATATAAATCATATCGAATTGTGACAAAGGTCACAAAGAGTCGTGCAAAAACTGTCATTCCTCATGGTTTGGAATTTAGTTGTATTATAGCTTTGCTAAAAACTAAGGTATGGAATCACCTGGATCCAATTTTGCGAAAAGGACGTGGCCTCTGGCAATGACTTTGTTGTTGTTATTGCTGTGGCTGGGATTAAAGTCTGAATACTTTTATCAGAGGGAAGGAAAGGATTTGACTAATTATGTTTCCTTAAGTACTTCAAAAGAATCCTGTTTTCAATGTCATGAAAACGTCAAAGGATTTTCACAATTTCATGACCCCAAATCGATTGGTTGTGTGGCATGTCACCTTGGGAATCCTGAAAGTGTTGATAAGGATTCGGCTCATAAAGATATGGTTGTGATTCCTGGTAATTTGAACGATGCTAAAACGACCTGTGGTGTCTGTCATCCGAATGAATTATATAAAATTGAACATTCTTTAATGACTACTAATAGCGGCTTAGTTGCTGTAGATAAATACGTGTTTGGAGAAACAGATTCTCCTGACCACCATTTCGATATTCGCACATTAGGACATAGCCAGGCAGATGACCATCTAAGAGATCTTTGTGCTAATTGTCATTTGGGTGCAGAAAAGAATAGCCTGGGTCCAATTACTCAGGAAAGCAGGGGAGGAGGTTGTAATGCCTGTCATTTGAATTATTCAGATCAAGCAAAAAACCAACTTAGCGATTATTTGACTTCAAATAAGCAAAAGCTCCCACAGATGCATCCATCGACCGATATTTTTATCACTGATGAGCATTGTTTTGGATGCCATAGTCGCTCAAGCCGGATCTCAACAAATTATATGGGCTGGCACGAAACCCTACTAGATGAAACGGAGGTAACAGATACTGTGGCATTCAAAGTATTTGATGATAAAAGAGTATATCAATATAAAGGAGAAGATGTTCATCATACAAAAGGACTTTTATGTATTGATTGTCATAGTTCACATGAGGTGATGGGAGATGGCAAGGATTATTTGCATGAAGAAGATGCGGTAGCCTTAAGTTGTTCAGATTGCCACTATAAAGATGAACCAAGATCGATAACATATGATGAGCTGGATGTGGAATCTAAGTTGGTCTTTATGCATAGAAACTATACACATACCGATAAAAACATACTAATAGTCGAAGAGGATGGGCATCCCTTGGTAAATACTTATGTAGAAGAAGATGGACAGGTATACCTTATAGGCAAAAAAGATGGAGAAAAGCATTTGATAAAGAAGCAGAGTGAAACTTGCAGCAGGGATGAAGCGCATCAATCACTTAGCTGTGCTTCTTGTCATTCACAATGGGCGCCAAGATGTATTGGTTGCCACAATACCTATGATCAAATGGAGCAGGGTTATGACCTTTTGGAAAAAAGAATGACAAAAGGAACCTGGATAGAGCATGTTTTTGAATTTGATGCAGGGCTGCCAGCAATGGGTGTTAGAATTGAGGAAGGAATGAAAAAAATAGAACCAGCTATCCCTGGAATGATTCTTACGATTGATCATAGCAATCACAAAGATTCATTGCTTCAGGATAAAACATTTGAGCGTCTCTATGCCCCCAATGCACCGCATACAACTTCCAGGGAAGTGCGCAATTGTGCTTCGTGCCATACTGATCCCGCAGCTTTGGGATATGGAAAAGGAAGCCTCACGTATATTATTGGATCAACATCAGGGACATGGGTTTTTGAACCTGAATATGACCTTAATCCATTTGATGGTATTCCCGAAGATGCATGGATTCCATTTTTAAAGGAGTTTGATGCCGAAAAAGTATCAACGCGCAGCGATTTCAGGCCATTGAATGTTCAGGAACAGCATCAAATTTTAAGAGTGGGAGCTTGTCTGCAATGTCATAAAGAAGATTCGAAAATAATGAATCAGTCGTTAAAGACTGGTTTAAATCCTTTACTTTTGAAACTTTCTGATAAATGTTTGCTACCCGAATTCTGATGTATGACAGATAATAGTCGCTTGCCAAGGTTTTTTCTTTCAGTTTTTCTTTTGGTTTCACTTATTGATATCATAGCGATTCTGAATGCTGACACATTTTGGCAATCATTAAGTAAGCCTTTGATCATTCCTTCTTTGATGGCTTACTATATAGCCAGTTCAACATCTCGAAAAAAATTGTACATCATTGCTTTATTCTTTTCTTTTGCGGGAGATGTCTTGTTGCTCGACAGAATCAATTTATTTCTTTTGGGGATTGGGGCCTTTTTAGTCACCCAAGTGTTGTATATCTATATGTTTTCAAAAGGACTTAAAAATAGTTCGCAGAGACAAAAACTCCTGGCATTTGCCCCGTTTTTAGTTTTTTTTGTGGCATTGATCAGTATTTTACGAACAGGGCTTCAGGATTTTTTTATTCCTGTAGTCGTTTATGGAATCGCCATCTCAGTATTTGGTTCTGTAAGTTTATTGAAGTATCTGTCAGATAAGGATGCGGCGAGCAGAAATCTTGTAGCTGGAGCCCTTTTATTTATTATATCTGATAGTATGATCGCCCTGCATAAATTTCAAGAACCTCGCTCCTTTTATCCAGTGGCCATAATGCTCACTTATGTCATCGCCCAATACCTCATTGCAGTTTTTATGCTTCGATCAGAAAAGGATACACTAAATCTCCCTGACTCATAAATATTATTTAAACATGTCCATTCCAGGGATATCAGGTAATCCTCCTTTTGCAGCGGCGGCCATTTCTGTTTCATTGATCTGATTTGCTTTTTCAATAGCTTTGTTAAGGGCTAGGATGAGGTAATCTTCCAGGGCCTCCTTATCTGCCAGTAGTTCATTGTCTATGGCAATATTCTTGATTTCTCTATTCCCTGTAACAGTCACCACTACCATTCCATTTCCGGCGTCGCCATCAACCATGACTGTATTCAAACGGGTTTTAGTTTCCTCTATTTTGGCCTGTGCTTCCTTTAATTTGGCCATCATTCCTTCCATATCTCCAAACATAATCTGTTAATTTTATTCGTTAATTGCTTATTTATTAGCTTGACTATCTTTTGTAAAATTAAGATTTTAACTGACACCCTCCTTTTAATGAGAAAATTAAATGTAATTGTCATAATATTATCTCTTACTTTTGTAATTACCTGTGAAAAAGAGAATTCAAAACATACTAAAGATACAAATATGTCTAAAAAGGAGATAAAGCCTCCAATTGCTGAAATAATTCCCAAAGAAATGGAAATTCACGGAGATGTACGATGTGATAATTATTATTGGCTGAATGAAAGAGAGAATCCCAAAGTGATCGATTATTTGAATGCTGAGAATGCCTATTACGATTCCATGACTTCGCATACAAATCAATTTCAAGAAGATCTTTTTGAAGAGATGAAGTCGAGAATTAAAGAAGATGATGAATCAGTGCCTTATAGAAAAAATGGTTATTACTATATCACTAAGTACGAAACAGGCAAGCAGTACCCTGTATATACTAGAAAAAAGGATAACCTTGAAGCTGAGGAAGAAGTTATTGTTGATGTAAATGAATTGGCAAAGGGACATGACTATTATGCGTTAACAGGTCTTAATGTAAACAGAATCAATACTATAGTCTCTTTTGGAGTGGATACTATTAGTAGAAGGCAGTATGATATACGTTTCAAAAATCTTGAAACGCAGGAATTGTTTCCTGAAGTTATTAAAAATACAACTGGCAGTACTGCTTGGGCCAATGATCACAAGACTGTTTTTTATGCCAGAAAAGACCCTGTTACCCTGAGAAGTGATAAAATTTATAAGCATGTTCTGGGAACAGATTTTCAAGATGATGTATTGATTTATGAAGAAAAAGATGAAGCTTTCTGGGCTTTTGTATATAAATCAAAATCAAATAAGTTTATTATCATAGGGTCTTATAGCACCTTGTCAACCGAATACCGCTTTTTAGATGCAGACCATCCTGAAGGAACATTTAGAATAATTCAGCCAAGAGAGAGAGAGTTAGAATACAGTGTAGCTCATTATGATAATGATTTTTATATCCTTACAAATTACAATAACGCGCTTAATTTCAAATTGATGAAAACGCCTATTGGTAAAACTGAAAAGGAAAACTGGATAGATGTTATACCCCATAGAGATGATACTCTGTTAGAGGATATTTCAATATTTAAGGACTATTTGGTTTTGGAGGAAAGACATAACGGTTTGAACAAAATCCGAATAAAAAGATGGGACGGAAGCGATGATTATTATTTACCTTTTGAAGAGGAGACATATTCGGCAGCTGTTTATAATAATCCTGAGTTTGATACTAATGTGATCAGGTATAGTTATAATTCACTTACAACCCCGAATTCGGTTGTTGACTTTAATGTTGATGACCATTCTAAAGAAATCAAAAAAGAACAGGAAGTCTTGGGAGGTACCTTTAAGAAGGAGAATTATAAAAGCGAAAGAATATGGGCCAAGACCAGGGATGGAAAACAAGTGGCCATTTCTTTGGTTTACAATAAATCAACTAAGATTAATGAGGATACGCCTTTGCTGCTGTATGCCTATGGGTCATATGGAAGTATCGTAAGTGACAGGTTTAGTTCAGTACGTCTGAGTTTACTCGACAGAGGATTCGTATATGCAATTGCCCATGTCAGAGGTGGTGAATATTTGGGTCGTATTTGGTATGAAGACGGTAAGATGTTTACCAAAATGAATACCTTTTACGACTTTATTGATGCTGGCAAACATCTTATTACTCAAAAGTATACTTCAGCTGCGCATTTATATGCCGAAGGAGGTTCAGCCGGAGGGCTTTTAGTTGGTGCCGTAATTAATCTAAATCCTGAAATTTTTAACGGTATCATTGCCGCTGTTCCTTTTGTTGATGTGGTGACTACGATGCTTGATGAAAGTATTCCTTTAACAACAGGAGAATTTGATGAATGGGGTAATCCTAAGAATAAGGATTCCTATGAATATATGCTGTCGTATTCACCCTATGACAACGTAAAGCAACATGGATATCCTCATATGCTGGTAACAACTGGATTACATGATTCTCAGGTACAATATTTTGAACCTGCCAAATGGGTAGCAAAATTGAGGGTAAATAAGACAGATCAAAATCAATTGTTGTTGTATACAAATATGGAATCAGGACATGGTGGAGCCTCAGGAAGATTTGACGCTTTAAAAGAAGTGGTAAGAGATTATTGCTTTCTATTTGATTTAGAAGGTATTAACAAATAATATTTTAACTTAATTATTGTAAAGGCAGCCATATGTCAGACAATCTTGTGATGATTATCATGAGGAGTTTAAAAAAAATACTTAAATTCGCCCGGTTTTTATAATCAAAGAATTATATGTTTATGAAAAAACATAACGGTATAACTAATAGTATATTAGATTTAGTTGGAGATACACCTCTTTTAAGGCTAAATAAAATAACAAAAGAGTTAGACGGTCAGTTCCTAGCAAAATATGAAGCCTTTAATCCGGGGCATTCCATGAAAGACAGAATTGCCACGCACATTGTAGAGCAAGCTGAAAAACGCGGGATTCTTAAAAAGGGAAGTAAGGTTATAGAAACTACTTCCGGAAATACTGGATTTAGCATTGCACTGGTTTGTATTGTCAAGGGATACGAGTGTATTCTGGCAGTGAACTCAAAGGCATCAAAAGGAAAAATCAATATGCTAAAGGCCATGGGTGCCAAAGTATATGTATGTCCTGCCAATGTGAGTGCAGACGACCCTAGATCTTATTATCAGGTTGCGAAAAGGTTACATAAAGAGACAGCAGACTCTGTGTATATCAATCAATATTTTAATGATTTGAACTCTGAAGCGCATTATCTTTCTACCGGACCTGAAATATGGCAACAAACTGAAGGTAAGATAACACATGTTGTCGTAGCCAGTGGAACTGGGGGAACAATTTCTGGCGTTGGTAAATATTTAAAAGAACAAAATCCAAATATAAAAGTTCTTGGAGTAGACGCTTTTGGTTCTATCTTAAAGAAATTTCATGAAACTTCAGATTTTGATACAAAGGAGATCTACCCTTACAGAATTGAGGGGCTTGGAAAGAATCTTATTCCATCGGCTACTAATTTTGAAGTGATCGACGTGTTTGAAAAGGTTACAGATGAAGCGGCAGCCCATAAGGCTAGAGAATTAGCTTTGGTAGAAGGTCTTTTTACTGGATACACCAGTGGTGCTGTATTACAGGCTACTACGCAGTATGCGGAGCAGGGTTATTTTGATAAGAATAGTGTTGTAGTGATGATATTACCAGATCATGGCTCAAGATATATGGAGAAGATTTACAGTGATGATTGGATGAGAGAACAAGGTTTCTTTGATTCTAAACAACAAGAAAAAAATCCGCTGGAGATTATAAAATAAAATCAGTTATATGATATTTAGTTAAAAAGGCTGTTTGAATTTCAAACAGCCTTTTTCTTTTTTTGTTAAAAACTATAAACATAGAAATCATTGCATTAGTATTTTTTCTATTTTTGCACATAATTTAAACATGACGGATTTTTATTCGTCAGTTGAAACGGAACAGATACATGAAAGATTTATTTGAAAGAATAATAAAGGATAAGGGACCTCTTGGAAAATGGGCAAAACAGGCTGAAGGCTATTATGTTTTTCCTAAATTGGAAGGGAGTATCTCAAACCGAATGAAGTTTAATGGAAAAGAGGTGATTACCTGGAGTATTAATGATTATCTAGGTTTGGCCAATCATCCTGAGGTGATTAAGGTAGATGCAGCTGCGGCTGCAGAATACGGAATGGCCTATCCTATGGGAGCCAGAATGATGAGTGGACATACTGAGTTTCATGAGCAATTGGAGCATGAGTGTGCTGAATTTGTAGGTAAGGAAGCAGCTTATCTGGTTAATTTTGGATATCAGGGGATGGTATCAGCTATAGACGCCCTAGTTACCAAGAATGACGTGGTTGTATACGATATGGATTCTCATGCCTGTATCATTGATGGAGCGAGATTACATCAGGGTAAACGCTTTACCTTTCGTCATAATGACATGGAAAGCTTTGAAAAGAACCTAATCAGGGCATCAAATAAAGCTGAAGAAACCAATGGAGGTATCCTTGTGATCAGTGAAGGTGTTTTTGGTATGAGGGGAGAACAAGGTAAATTAAAAGAAATTGTTGCCTTAAAGAAAAAATATAACTTCAGATTACTGGTAGATGATGCTCATGGATTTGGTACATTGGGTAAAACAGGGGCTGGTACCGGAGAAGAACAGGGTATTCAGGATGAGATTGATGTGTATTTTGCCACTTTTGCGAAATCAATGGCTGGAATTGGTGCATTTTTTGCGGGTAATAAAGATGTGGTGAAGTATTTACAGTATAATATGAGATCCCAAATGTTCGCCAAATCTTTACCGATGACAATGGTAAAAGGAGCTTTGAAAAGGCTCGATATGATCAGGACCATGCCTGAATTGAGAACAAAATTATGGGAAAATGTAAATGCCCTTCAAAGTGGTTTGATAGAGAAGGGATTTAATATTGGAAAAACTAACAGTTGTGTAACTCCGGTTTTTTTAGAAGGTGATATTCCTGAAGCTATGGCGATGGTACATGACCTTAGAGAGAACTATCGTATATTCTGCTCGATTGTGGTTTATCCGGTGATTCCTAAAGGAATGATTCTTTTGAGATTGATTCCTACATCGGCTCATAATCTTGACGATGTGGAAGAAACGATCTTAGCGTTTTCATCAATGAGAGAAAAATTAAAGAAAGGTTTCTATAAGCGCATCGCTGAGACCTTGATGTCATAGATATTAGCAGGCACTAAAATATTAAAAGGTCCGAAGATTTTGTCTTCGGACCTTTTTTATGATGATTCAGAATTGCATTGTCTCATTGTAGCTCGTATCATTGTCTCATTATCTCATTATCTCATTGTCTCATTGTTTCATTATCTCATTGTTTCATTATCTCATTGTTTCATTGTCTCATTGTTTCATTGTCTCATTCAATCATTAATGTCTAGCCTTGAAGTCGCTAGGGCGTCTGCTTTTCCAAATTTTTTATTTAAG
>RCNE010000445.1_pt1 | contig 22321 bp, 18 predicted proteins | sample 2041361 | NCBI WGS metagenome assembly RCNE01 (sample SAMN09708229, study PRJNA481090) | Marine sediment metagenome, whole genome shotgun sequencing project.
CGAGGGGACTGATTTTTTTGACGTTTGTTGTGAAAAATCAAGCTCTCCCCGATTTTTGATGCAGAAAAATAAAATCAGTCCCCTCATTTTGTTGATGAAATAGAGTTACGTGCGCTAAGTTGAGTCTTGATGGTAATCAGATTTTACACTGTTATTTCTGTTAGTATAGAGAGAAGATATTGCAGAGTGTGGGTTTTCGTTTTAGTCTGAGAGTGCCAATGTTCTGGCGAGAATCGTACAGGCAGATTTGAAATTGAGTCAGGTGTTGTTCAGCTGCCGTTGTATAACATCCATTTATCAATTAATTACAGATTAAAGGTGACATCGTGACAGATACCAAGAAACTGTGTGTGGCATTACTCGCAGGCGGTAAATCAGGGGAACGTGAGGTTTCCCTGAGTGGTGCGGCAATATTCGAGAAGGCGCTCGACCCTGATAAATACCTGATAAAACGATATGATCCAGCGTATGATCTCCAGTTCCTTGCGCGCGACAGTCAGGAAATTGATTTTGCCTTTATCCTCCTGCACGGTCTTTTCGGTGAGGATGGGTCCGTCCAGGGTATGCTTGACCTGCTTGATATCCCCTACCAGGGATCAGGAATTCTCGGCAGTGCCGTAGCGATGGACAAAAACCTTGCCAAAATTTTATATCGCACCGTTGATATCCCGGTAGCAGACTGGTGTATAGTCGATGACGTTGATGATGCCAGGTGTGCTGAAATGATAGCAGAATACGGACTGCCGCTGGTGATTAAACCGGTTCGGGATGGTTCAAGCCTCGGCCTTACCATTGCCAGGACTGAAGAGCAGGTTGCCAGCGGTATTGAGCAGGCATTGAAAAATGATCATCGAGTAATGGTGGAGCGGTTTATTAAAGGACGAGAAATAACCGTGTCCGTTCTCGGTAATGATGATCCTGTTGCGCTGCCGGTAATTGAAATCATTCCCGGTGAGGAATATGAGTTCTTTGATTATAATGCCAAATACCTGCCCGGAGCCTCCACAGAGATCTGTCCTGCTCAAATTGATTCCGATCTTGCTCTGGCTGCCCAGCGATATGGCGTTACTGCTCACAAGGTTTTACAGCTCTCAGGATACTCCCGTACCGACATAATTATTGATGAGGATAAGGCACTCTATATCCTGGAGACGAACACCATCCCCGGAATGACGGAAACAAGTCTCTTTCCGCAGGCGGCAAAAGAATTCGGCCTTGATTATCCTCGAGTTCTTGAGCGTCTGATAGAACTTGGTATTGAAGCCCATAAAAAAGGCAGGGGGTAATAAACTGAATCTTACCGGGTGATACGCTCCGGACCGTGAAAAATGTTGAGTCTTTCCGGTCTGGAGTAAGCGGCAAGGGTCAGTCCGGCTCTGGCCGCAATTGCCAGTCCAAGCGATGAGGGTGCTGTACGTGACATGACTACCGGTATCCTCATGCGCGCACATTTCAGGACCATATCAGACGTCAGTCTGCCGGTTGTGTAGATTGCTGCTCGCGGCGAAGCCCTGCCGAGAAGAATGGCACCCATAATCTTATCAACGGCGTTATGTCGTCCCACATCCTCAAAAAAAGCCTGCAACCGGCCGTCAGACCACAGGCCGCAGCCGTGAACACAATGTGTCATGGGGCCAAGGGGTGAGGCTTGAAGGACCTGGCGGATAAATTGTTTTATCTGGTCAAATGACATTGACATCTCATGGGGCGCATCAATATGCCCCTCGAGCATCTCGCGCGAGATTTTTCCGGTTCCTCCACAGCCCGAGGTAATAATGACATCCTTGGGTTCCATGCTTTCCACATCAGCATAAACAGATATCCTTCCTTCGGGGCAGACAATCACCTCTTTGACTTCCTCCGGGCGCTGGATGTATCCCTGGCCAAACAGAAAGCCGACGCCAAATTCTTCAAGACCAGTCGGCAAAACCATGGAAGCACCAATTTCTATCTCGTTGAGTGTGATTATATAGGGTGTTTCGATGGCAACATGCTCCTGGGCTTCTTCTTGACCTTCGGGAGTTAAAATTACCGTAGAGTAACTAATTGATGCTTCAGTGGTCATGGTGCACTATGCATATGTTGAATTTACAAGGTGAGAACAGTTGAGTAAAATGGCAGATACTAACATAACTATCAAGTTCTACAGAGCAAGTCTTTTATCATGCAGATATCAAATTAAAGCCGTCAGGAGCCCACCGGCATCACCCCAATGGTCTATCTGACAATGGCACGATCCCGTGAAGGTTGACATTGAAGACAAGCTCGTTAGGGTACTATTCATTGGGGACAGGCTCATTTATTCTATCAGTTAAAAACTGGTCGTTTGGGCCAGGTGGGAGAAATAAGGCTCAGTTACGTGCCAATGGGAATTGAACAACAGCCCCTTTGGGGGCTACTAATGCCGGGCCCTCTGGACCCGGATATTTACTCGTTTAAAGCGTAATTACACTTTCAGGAACAAAAATGGCTGCAATTGTTTCATTTATCGGTTGGCATGACTGCGGCAAAACCACACTGGCCACCGGGGTGGTCGCCTCTCTCAACCAGATGGGCTATCGTGTGGCGGTAATCAAATCGAGCAGTGAAAGAAATATTGAATTTGATACTCCCGAGACCGACACCTTCAAACATAAACAGGCAGGGGCTGACTCGGTAATGCTGGTGGCGCCGGATCAGATGGTCCTGCAGACAAAACAGAAGGATTTATCACTGATAACGCTGGCTCATCGCTATTTCCCTGACGTTGATATTGTTATTGCCGAGGGGTTCAAAGAGGCACGGCATATTGCCAAAATTGAAGTTGTTCGGGATCCTGAGCAACGGCTCCGTAAGGAGGTGCATGGGGTACTGGCCGTAGCAACAGATCTGCAGATTACAGCAGATTATGTTTTTAGACTGGGTGAGGCCAGAGAAATCGCACTCTTTATTGAAAAACGGTTTCTTAAAAAAAACCAGAAACAAAAGGAAAAAGCCGCACTGCTTGTCAATGGTCGGAAAATAGTACTGAAATCGTTTATACAGGAGTCTCTGGCCGGCACCGTTACGGGCTATATAAACAGCCTGAAGCTGGGTGGCAGCGTTGATGAGATAGAACTGCGTATCCGCTTTGACGATGAGCCTGACACTTGATAGTCTCTGTGCATCCGGGAGAATGTACAAGACATCTCCTCGATGCTTTCACTCAAACCCGTATTTCAGCAGGAAAAGAAATCTTCTGGTAATAGTATGTTTAGTGAGCCTCTTACCGTGAAGTTCACCTGCATCTTCAAGAATGATCAAATCTGGATTTCGTGAACCATGTGCAAACGTCAGTCAGGATTGAAACTCGATGTGCCTGAGGAGCAGATCAATTGTCATTTTTTTTACTTATCCCATTGCGCCATTGTCTGAGGATTTCGCTGACTGAACTGTTTCTTCTTCCTCAATTACCCGCTGGGCAGCCGCTCCTGCCGCCTGGGCAATCTGCTTCTGTACGTTCTCTTCTTCTTTTGAACTGTCGATTTCCGGCAGGTCAACAATGACTTTACGATGGGCGTAATAGATTCCCTTGGCATTCAGTGCTTCGGTAATTAATCGGTACGCTTCTCGGCGAATGACGAAATGAGTTCCGGGCTGGGCAGTGAATTTCACCCTGATGGTCATGACAGAGTTGGTAATTGCACGAACACCCTGGGATTTCAATGGTTGAATAAAATCCTTGCCGTAGATTTCATCCTCCAGCATCTGCTGCCCGAGCTTTTTAATGATTCTCCTGATCTTGTCGATCGGGGCATCATACGGGAAGTCGAGATTGAATTTGACGATAATTCCGCCTCTCATGAAGTTGGTAATTGCACCAAGATCACTGTGCGGAACGATCTGCAGCATACCCCGATGGTGTCTGAGCATTAAATTCCGCAAGGTAATCGATTCAACCGTTCCCGATACATTGCCGGCGGTGAGGTACTCACCGACCCGAAAGGCGTCATCGAGTAGGTAGAAAAACCCTGAAAACATGTCGGAGACCAGCTTCTGGGCGCCAAAGCCGATGGCAAGACCAACAACTCCGGCGCCGGCAAGCAGTGGGCCGATATTGACACCCATGGACGAGAGGATGGTCATGGTGACCATGATCACCAGAACCGTGCCGATAAATTTATGAATCATCGGCAGCAGGGTGTATGCACGACCCCGGGAGGCAGCGCCTCCCCATTCGTCACCATGGCTTTCTTCTTCTGCTTCTTCGGGCAGTGATTCATCAATTTTTCGTTCGATCAAGTTGCTGATAAACTGCCAGAAAAAGAGGGCAATTGTCATGATGATCAGAGCGTCAAGGGCTACAGCGGCGAGTCCTGAGAAGAAGGGAATGTTAATATTCCAGAGGCTGGCAACCCAGATAAACAGGGCGGCAACCACGCCGATACGGGCCAAACCCTTGATTCTGACATACAATTTCCGTCCCTTCTGGCGCTCGATAAGATCTTCCTTGGTCGGTACGTCCTGATCGTCATACTGTTGCTGATGGATCTTTAGAATGGACATGGCGTATCTGATTATCCACTGCACAATTTTATCGGCAATCATCCAGATGGGAACAACAAAAAAACTGAGCATGAATGCGCCACCGTTTCTGGTGTCGGTATCAGCAAGATTGTCAATCAGCAGCAGCCAGAGGATAAAGAGATAGACAGGAGCAAGGATATGCCAGATTTCTGCAAATTGCTTTCGTCCCCAGGTGAGGCTCTGATCCTTGGCATCACCACCGTCAAGGATATATTGTTTGACTTTATCCCTGTTAATGATAATCGAGACAAAGGTGGCCAGAAGTAAAAGTGTGGCGAAAAATAATTGCAGGAGACGGGTCGTCTCAAACGTTGCGCCAAGGTTTCTGGTGACCACAACAAACATCAGAACCACGATGAAATAGGATGTTGTCAAGACCACCAGTTTATTGCTCGTCCGGGCATCCTGACACTGCATCGGTAAAACTCTGAAGTAAACGATTCTTGGGGAGAAAATGATATTTGAGCAAACGGTAACCAGCCTGATGGCAGTAATGGCGATAACGGTTGCCAGAAAAAAGAGCTGAACGAACGGTGAATCGGTCCAGATATCGGGCATCAACAGAGAAGGATACAGTGAGATATTAAACGAGATATAGGCTGCCGAGGCGAAAATGATTATTCCGAGAATATCAGGCAGAACTCGTGCAATTGTTGCCGTTAATTTCTCAGAATTACTCATATTCTGGGTTTCATTATCAGAAATGGCGAGAAAGAGTTTCTTTATAAAGACTCTCCTGACAATGAACTCAATCAGTAATCCCATGGAGATGAAGAAAATAACCAAGATAACATTGAGCAGGGCCCCCTGCGCCGTTCCAAACGGTCACAAGGTTAAAAAGACTTTATGCAGATCGGGAATCACCTTTGGGATTCCGCTCCAGAGTTTTTTGAACTGCTCTTCGTTGTCATCATGTTCACCGCTGAACTTACTCAGTAACCGGTGAAACATTCCAGCAGGGCCTGCCATCTTCTCCTGCCGGGAATACTGATCCTCCATGGCATCGCTTTGAAGTTCGGCGATCAGCATCTGCCGTACCTGCTCATCACTGAGTCCGGCCATAAGGGAGGCTGCCTGTTCGGATTGAGCTGGTAATTCTTCAGGTGTATTCTCAGCAGAACTGATTGAAGGCTGTAATACCAAAACAGTCAGTAGAAAAGAAAGGTAAAGAAAACAATCGAAACAATATTTGTTTAGGATTCGCACCTGTTTCTCCTCAATCTGGTTATGTATCCATTGATGGTACCGATAACGGTCCTCACCCTTCCGCCGATAAATTCAAGGGGCAGGCATCCTGCTTTCAAAATAGGGCTTCAGCGCCTCAGGGACAGCGATTGTACCATCTTCCTGTTGATAATTCTCCATGATGGCGAGCAGTGTCCTGCCGACGGCGAGTCCGGAGCCGTTCAGGGTGTGGACCAGTTTACTCTTTTTTTCTCCATCGGGACGATAGCGGATTGAACCTCTGCGGGCCTGAAAATCGAGAAAGTTGGAGCAGGAGGAAATCTCGCGGTAGGCATCCTGTCCCGGAAGCCATACTTCGATGTCATAGGTTTTTGTTGCCGAAAAACCGAGATCTCCTGAACAGAGGTTCACAACCCGGTAGTGCAGGTTCAACAGCTGAAGTACTTTTTCGGCATCTTGGAGCAATGATTCGAGCTCATCAAACGATTTTTCGGGAGTCGTAAACTTTACCAGCTCGACCTTGTTGAACTGATGCTGTCGGATCAGTCCCCTGGTGTCGCGGCCATAGGAGCCGGCCTCGGAACGAAAACAGGGAGTAAAGGCGGTATACTTGATGGGCAAATCACCCTCTTCAACTGTTTCGTCCCGGTGAATGTTTGTTACCGGAACTTCAGCTGTGGGAATGAGATAGAGATCCCAGCCTTTTATCTTGAACAGATCCTCTTCAAATTTCGGCAGCTGACCTGTTGCTGTCATAGTCGGTGTGTTGACCAGAAATGGCGGCAATATTTCTTTATAACCGTGGATTTCCGTTTGCAGGTCAAGCATAAAGTTGACGAGCGCCCGTTCCATTCTGGCGGCAAAACCGGAGAGTATGGAAAAACGGGCACCTGAAAGCTTTGCGGCCCGCTCAAAATCAAGAATGCCCAGTTCATTGCCAATGTCCCAGTGTGGCCGGGGGGGGAAATCAAATGAAGGTTTCTCGCCCCAACTTTTTACCTCGATGTTGTCACTGTCATCCTGGCCTTCAGGAACTGAATCGTCACAGAGGTTTGGAATCGTCATAACGATTCCGTGCAATTCATCCATTACCCCTGTCAGTCGCTCATCGAGGTCTTTAATTCGCTGGTTGGCCTCTTTCATCTCTTTGATGAGGGGCTCTGCCTGATCATTTTCGCCTGCTTTCTTTAGCAGTGCGATCTCTTTTGATACGCTGTTGCGTCGGTTCTTCAAAGCTTCAACTTCGCCAAGGATGGAAAGGCGGGCTGCATCAACCTCCATGAACCGATCGAGCATGTCTGTCTTCAGACCTCTTTTTGCCGTTTTTGTCTTGACGAGGTCGATATTTTCCCGGATAAATCGTAGTTCTAACATGATATTTTCTTGTATAGTTTATAGGTTAAAACGTCACTAATAGTTTGCAATCATTGTTTATCACGGCTTTATTGTGAACGCAACCTCTATCAAATTGCTTTTCAGCTGCGCATCTGATATTTTCTCGTGTGTGCATTATTACCTGAAGACGAGAATGGTACAGCCAGCCGTCTTCTCATCTGATACTATAGTCTGATATGATTGAATCACCACCAGCGCTCGTGGTTTTCCTGAACGAGTTGAGAAAATCGATCCGGGCACTTTTTATCACCATCATTGCTTCAACGGTGCTGGTCTTTTTCCTGTCACCACAACTTCTTGCGATCGTCCAGAGTCATCTTGCTGAAAAGCTCTACTTTTTCTCTGTTGCAGGTCCGTTTCTTGCTCATGTGAAGCTGGCGCTGTTTGGAGCTCTGTACGGATTGATGCCCTGGGTAATGGCTGTTTTCCTGAAGGCAATCGGTAAACCGTTCAAAGTTACCCGTATGCAGCTCGTCCTTTTTACCTTTTTCACCTGTCTCCTCTTTTACGCCGGGACCCTGTTCTGCTATTTTATAACCCTGCCGTTCGGTATTAATTTTTTATTGGGGTTTGGTTCAGAAGAGTTGAAACCGGTAATATCAGTCGGCAAGTTTGTTAACTTTGTAACCGTCTTCATCCTCGCCTTCGGGCTGATTTTTGAGCTGCCCATCATGATGGTGTTTCTGGCCAAAATCGGACTGGTAACCCGCAGTTTCTTTTCGCGCAACCGGCGTTACGCCCTGCTGATAATAGCAATTGTTGCCGCCTTACTGACACCAACTCCTGATATTGTCAATATGCTGCTGATGGGAGGTCCGCTTTACCTGCTTTATGAAGCGGGTATCATTATCCTGGTAATCATGCGTATTCCCTGATCGAATCAGCTGAAATGCTGACGAATCAGTCAAACTCCTCCAGCTCAATTCCGTGTTGGAGGAGCAGTGCCGCGGTAACCCCCTGTTTGGTGACACCGCACGACGGACTGCGTGCCTTGAGCAAGACGTTTGAGATTTTTTGTCTGCGGGCGATCTCCAGCACCTGGTAGGCACCCTTGACAAATAAATCGGTAACATCTGTACCATCTTTGCAAATCACTCGTGCGCTGCCACGTAATACATCAATGCCTTCTCCACCAATGATCTTGGCTGGTTCACGGGGGGTTGGTAAACCGCCGAGCTGCTCGGGACAGACAGGTATCCAGGTTGTCGTTTCGATGCGCTTCATACAGCTGGCACTGGTTAGCGTCTGGCTATCGTAACGGGTACAGAGACCGGCCAGGCAGCTACTCACAAGGACAGTTTTTTTATGGGGCATAGGTGTCGCTCATTCTTTTCAGGTTGATTCCTAAACGGGGTTGAAGTAGATCATTACAACAGGTACATTTGACCAGAAGAAGGTTTACATCATTTCGTGGATACTCGCGTGAAAAAAAAACCGAAGAAGTCACTTACCCCACTCCAGCAAAATCGGCTTTTGAAAATTATTCTCGGCCTGGTTGTTTTCTCGATTCTCTGGATTTTGTTGGCACCAGGCACAGGGGTATACAGCCTGTTAAAGTTGAGAAACCAGGCCTATGAGCTCGAGGAACAGACCAGGGAACTGACGGTGATCAACGAGGAGTTGCGGGCAGAAATTGACAGACTTAAAAACGATACTGACTATCTCGAGCAAATTGCCCGGGAAAAATATGGCATGCTCAAAAAAAATGAACGGGTATTTGACTTCTCCAAACCTCAGAAAACAACTCAGAAAAATTAATTAATTCCTGTTTTTTTATTGCCTAGCTCGAATTAATATCCCGTCCGCGTGCGGCGGGGTAGGGAGCGCTCTGGCCTGAATGGTAAAGATGCTCGGTTTGATTGCGTTTGTTAAGCCCGGACCGGGCTGAAATTTATGATGCTCAGGAAAAGCCCGACTTTCCGCAGGGCGGACCAGAGGGAGGGCAAGACGCTAGTGGTCCGCTATTATTTCCGAGTCTGAAACTGCCTGAGGAAATCATCTTTTTTATATCGGGGCTGTTACACTTACTGCACGATACAGAAGATATGTCTGAGGATGAAAGGATCTGTTCGAAATTTTCTCCACATTCGTTGCAGCTGAATTCGTAGATAGGCATGGCCGTTACCTTTTAAACCTTTATAAAAAACGTAAACAGATGTGCTCTTTTCCTTTACCTTACTGCATCACCTAACCCGCATAAGGACAGGCCCGCAGTAACGCTATTGACTATGCTACTAAAGACTTAAATATTTTACATGATCGACATACCTTAATTTTGTCTTTATACGACGATTCACTTGTACATTCACACAAGGTTCCGCAAAGAAACCAGCAAAGATGGCCGCTCTGAAACTCCCATGCGGGGCACTCCTCCTTCTGGTCGCACTCTTTCTGCTCCCAGCAGGGAGCTAATTCGTTCTGTTTTTTTCTCTGATTGATCAACAGGAAGAAGAGTTGCCGTTCAATGTGTGCCGGGATTGAACGCCAGCCCTGCTCGTAGCTGTGAATGGTTTTTAACGACATACCAAGCAAGGCTGCAAGCTGCTTTTGGGTTTTTGCTAATTTTTTCCTTATCACGCTGAATTCTGATTTTTCCACGGTACTACCCCCAAGACAAGAAGAAAATGAATTTCCATTAATAGTGTATATGTTCATTTCGTTATACCACAAATGGGGGAAATGTCCTGTGTTTTTCTGATGCTTTTAAAAAAAGATTATCTTTCTCCATGCGTTTGTAAGGGAGGTAGATAATGGCCAACATTGTGCTATAAAATGAAAATTATTGCAGGCAGAACTATTCGGGGTATTATTACCAGCATAGACAATTAACCGTTCCCCTTTCCTGAATTAATCTTAATTGTAAATAAGCAATTGAATAAATTAGAATTTCTCAATTCCTTCAGGTCACTCATCAGCTATCACCGATCATGTGGTATTGAAGGGTATCCAGCAGGTGATCCCGCTGAAAGTGGTTTGGATGTCCTGGCTCATCTGGCCGGAGATACCAGTCGGGTGGGTGAACTGCCTATACCCCAGACGCCAGGGGTTAAAAAGACCACGAGCTCCAGTGACGTTTTTCAGGAGAAGGAAAATTCTGTTACTATGACAGAGCTGCAGGAAGAAATTGGCAGGTGTAAAATTTGTGCCCTTCACCTTGAGAGGCAGGTAAGTACGGCCGGAACCTCTGGTACCGGGGCAATTCCGTTGAAGTTGATGATTGTTGGTGACTGGTTGACTGTTACCCGCCAATCACCAGGCAAAGCGGGTGACATATTTGGCCAGGATCAGGACCTGATGCTTGCAAGGATGATTGAGGCGATTGATTTGACGCCAGCGGAGGTATTCGTAACCAACGTTATCAAGTGCAGTATTTCAGAGATGTGTCAGCCCACTTCAGAACATATCAGGAGCTGCAGCCATTATCTGGAAATGCAGATTGACCTGCTGTCTCCAAAACTGATATGCAGCATGGGGATTATTGCCTCGAGACTGCTAACTGCTCAGGCCAGGCCACTCTCCCAGCAGCGGGGGCATTTTTATTCCTATAAAACCGGTTCGGGATTACAGATTCCGGTTATGCCGACCTATCACCCGACGTTCCTGCTGCAAAACCCTGAGATGAAGCAGGCCACCTGGGCAGATCTACAGGCTATCAAAGGGAAGATTGGTGGTTAAACAGGTCAACGCAAACCAATCAGGCCTCTTTTTCCAAGTTCCCGAAAAAAGGTCGTTACCGATTGCTCAGATTCCTGGGTAGTTATATTCTGCAGAGATGAAAACTCGATGATGATATCAGAAGTATTGCGTTTTCCATCGATCATCTTCCAGACGCAGCTTCCCAGCTCATCAAGTTGGATCGTTCTGGTTGGCACATTGGCAGTTTGGGGGGCAAATCGCTTAAAAAGCGAATGAAAAAACGGCTTGAGCAATAATACATATTCCACTTGTACAGATCCTGTACTATCTTCTTCCCAGGAAATTATGTTGTTATGAACAGGCGTGCAGGACAGTGCCTGTTCTCTGGTCATTGCAGCAGGTTTCTGTTTCTTATTGAATAAAGCCATAGTCTTTTTCGATGAGTGCCAGCTGGTGTCTATCAAGTGGCTGCCGGCTTTCCATGTGGATTCCCAAAATCTTGTCCTGATCTGTAAAGTGGCGAAATGTTGCCCACCGGTAGATTTTTTTTCTCTTAATGATCCTGAACAGCCGATCTCCAAGAGACGGTGGGGTGTCTAGAATCAGTGTATCGCTGTCGATTACGGTGCATTCATCACTGGTACTGTCGTTAAAGTTGGCAAATAAATTTGTAAACGTATAGCGGCCCAGATGTTTTGATGCACCTGCAAGTCTGCAGAATTTTAAATTGGTTACTCTGCTTTTAAAAGAGAATTTTGTCAGGCCGAAAGAGAACGAATAACTGTCGAGGGTAAAGTGCAGGGGTATTTTAAATCTCAGATCCTCTATCGCCCAGTAACTGTCATGTTTATCTTCGGGACAGCAGCTGAAGCTCTCGAAAAAGGAGATATGGGGGGCAGTTGAGCTGGCTGTCGTGTTGAAAAACTGTAAGAGGATGGCTGTTCGGCACTGCCGGCAGGTGATAACTGCGCCTGCTGGGTGCGTATCATCAAGGGTAAAACTCGTAAGCTCGAAGCGGTGGTCGAGCGTCTGGAGAAATTGAGGGGGCTTTATTATCTCTAATTGTTTATCGGTTTCTCTGTTGAGCTGGGAGAGGATGAAATGGGTGCTATTTTTTTTTTTTGCCGGCTGGGTCTTGTCTTGCCAGCGAAATTCGAGAAGGGGATGAAGGTCCTGTTCGATGATCAGATGGCAGTTCCCCTTTACGATGATATCCCAATGCACGGGAAGGCTACAATAAATACCGTTCCAGCTGACCGGCCTGATCTCGTGGGAAGGAGGAACCATTGAGTTATCGGGGAATCAGGTAGTCCCAGTTCTTTTCCTTACGTTCAAGAATCTGCTTTTGCTGCTCTTCACTTTTGTTAATTTCGCATTGCTCGATGAAACAGATTCGTTCCTCTCGTTCCCGACCCGGGTAATAGAGCTTGACCATGTTACCGATATTTTCGTTGTCGTTTTTAAGATTGTGCTGGAGAATCAAGTTAACCCTGAGGTTGTTCTCATCCGTGAAAACCCATTTCCATTTTGACAGAATACCAAAGGCGTCTCCACCCCATATTGACGGTTTACCAAATTTATCCCTGTACTTTTTTAAAAGTTCGTCAAAAAAATCCTTGCTTGAATCTTCATACTTCATTGAAATTCTGACAATTCGTCCTGGAAATGCGCAGATACCATAAGAAATGATTCCATTACGAAAACCATACCAGTCGGTTACCACAACCTCTTTCAGGTAGTTAGAATATTCGATTTCCGAATATTCAGTAATATCCTCCCCGAGGCGAAAGCCGCCGATCTCATGAGGAATTTCAATGGAGGAAACAACGGCTGCAGAGATAAAAATCGGAAAAATAATCGCAAATAAAAGTGTACGAATAATCATTATATTGTTACTTCTGTCGGCTGCCATCCTTCTGAAAGAAGTTGGTCCAGCAAGTAGGTTGTCTGGCTTTCCAGCCGATGAACACGAGTTTGAATGACTCGTTCGATGAGTTGATCCTTTTGCTCCGGGAATTTTTCAATTACTTTTTGAAATGCGGTCTGGTCAATCGTCATGACTTCGACGTCACTTGCAGCACGGGCATTAAAAAACCATTCAAATTGAGCCAGCAGTGCCAGTTCACCAAAAACTGAATTCTCTTTCAACTGTTGCAGGACAATTTCCCTATCTCTATAGTGCATAGTAATCTCAACTGCTCCACATGCCAAAATAAACGCCTGGTTCGCTCTTTTTCCCTGTTGGATGAGGTAGTCACCTGGCTGAAATGAGCGGCGAGTTGATAAATATGCCAGTAACTTAACAACCTCGTGATGGATACCGGCAAAAATTGGTGATTGCCTCAGTAGTGTAAAGTCAGAGGTTAGACGACAGCTCTCCTGATTTACGTATTTATCAGTTGTCATTGATGAGGCCATAAAGTGTTCCTTTTTGGTCGAGCAATTCATTGTACGTTCCTGACTCGACAATTTTACCATCTTTCATAACTATAATATTGTCATATCCTGAAATTAAGTCAAGGCGATGAACCACTGAGATGACCGTGGTAGTGCCTTTGAGTCGGGTATCTATGTATCTTTGAATCTTCGCCTGCGAGCTGTTGTCGAGGCTTGCCGTTGCTTCATCGAGAATCAGTACGGGGCTTTTTTTCAGAAACGCTCTGGCCAGGGCGATTTTCTGTTTTTGTCCACCGGATAGGTTGTCTCCCCTGCTGCCCACATGAAAATCGATACCGATATCCATGATATCATCAAGCAGACCGTTCTGCTCAAATGCTTCTGAGGCGATGCGGCCGAGCCTGTCCCGAATGAGGTCCCGGTTAATGATTGTGCCGAAAAGGATATTGTCACCAAGAGATTGGGCGTTGAGGTATTGGTTAACACAGAATGGTGTGAACTGGGGTTGAGAAGATGACTTTTCCTCTAGAAATGGCCGGATTTCGAGTTGAATATTGCCGTTAGAACATTGGTCAATGTCGACACCTGCCACCTGACTGAGAAAGGCGGTACGAGCTGTCAGGATATCCTCTTGGAGGGTTGAGGTAATTGTTGCTATCTTATGGATCCCTGGAGTGAAATCAAGGGCCAGCAAGAGAAGCCGATCTCGTTCTGCTTTTTTCAGTTTTTTCAATGAAGAGCGCTGAACCTTTCTGGTGAGCGCTTCATAATCATCAAAGGTTTCGGGGTTCATCGGACTTCCCTGGAAAAAGAAGGCGTCGTTTCTGAAATCCCCGAGGAACTTAATTGTAGCAGCTGAGATTTCAACCCCAAGCTCGGTCAGTGAGTCCTCAAGGCCGATATTCTTTAAAAAGAGCCTGAACTCCTTATTGCCAATAAGCTTCCTGTTGTTGAATGTCCCGCCATAAGTGCCGAAAATGATATTTTTGGCAATGGGGAGATATTGTTGAAATTCAGAGGCGTTATAAAATTCAACAGCCTGAGAAAATTCTTCCCTCAACTCCTGCTGGATGATCTGGCGCATGTGCATGAAGCTATTGATCATCGGTTCAGCTCGTTTTGGAGGAATAAAAGAGCGCAGCCCCCACCTGATAGCATCTTCCGCCAGCCCAACCTCCTTGACCATCTCTATAATTTCCTCACGGCGGGGAAGCTCATTCATTAATCCGTTGAGATAAAGTGAATTGCATGAGTAGAGCAGATTGTCCCGAACGCTTCCGGTAAAGATGAAAGGCTGCTGGGCAACACTGCTGGTGTTGAGCGACATTTCAAGTTTGCTCAAGGTATTGATTTCGTGGCCGCCAATTGTTAAAGAGCCTGAACTCGATTTGAGGAGCTGACTGATCATCAGACTCAGGGTCGATTTCCCGGACCCTGAAAAACCCACGAGTGCCAGGTGCTGGCCGGCTTCCAGTCGAAAGGAGACGTCATTGATCAGCTGGATCGATTCAGAGATATTGTAGTTTACATTGTTCGCTTCAATTGCTCCGGAAAACTGAACAGGTGTCCTTTCCGGTGCCTCGAGGAGAAAGTCAGGTGAGTGGTCGAGCAGTTCCATGATCTGTTTATAGCGGACCTGGGCATCCTGGTATGTCTGGTAGTATTCAATTACCTCTTTCCAGGGATCATAGACTTTTTCATAGGCGGAGAGAAAAGCAACCAGGGCACCGATAGTAAATTCACCTTTGATTGCAAGATAACCTCCCACGAGAAACAACAGGAACGGGCCGATGCTCTGGAAAAGGTTATTACTGAATTTGATGCCATATTTTATTACTGACAGTTTTACCGCCACCGTGTAGAGACGTTTTATCAACCGGGTTAGTTTGTTGTTCTCAAGCAGATAGCCGGCATTTCCCTGGACTTCATGGATTCCGGTTACCGATTCATTCACCAGGCTTGTTATCTGCCTGTTTGTCAATATCCTTTTACGGTTATATTTGTTGTACCAGCGCTGCAGCAACGGAATGATCGTCAATTCGAACGGGTAAATAATCATGCTGAGCAGTCCGAGGGTCGGATTGAGATATATCATGAATCCGACAAAGGTGACGAACGTTAAAAAAGCCGCAATTGGCACGGCAACGGCGTTGCCGAGAAAGCTGGCGATCGGATTAAGTTCGGCAGTTACTGAAGAGATGATCATTCCGGTTTGAGTTCGGTGGAAAAAAGGCAGCGGAAGCTGCAGGATATGCTGATAGATTTCCTGACGCATGCCAACAAGAATTTTCTCGCCAAGGACTGCCTGCATGGTATTGGTCAGATACTTCAATAATCCGGCGACAAGAACGGCTCCCATGTAGAGTGCACAGTAGAGATAGAGCTTGTCGATCATCTTCAGATTGATGGCGACATTGATGATCTGGCGCTGCATTTCCAGTGGATAAACCCTGAAAAACAAGCTGATTAAAATAACCAGCAGCAGGATAAACTGAAGTCCCCTGAAGCGTTTGAGCACCCAGTAAAACAGTGGTCGTTCAGTAAGTCGCATGGTTGTTTTTCTGATCCTTTTCGTCAGTAAGCCATATAGTTGAGCGATTTCATGATAAGGGCAAATCCCATTGCAAACATGCCGGTGAGGCCCATGCCGCAGGAAAAACCTGCCAGCAGGACTGGTGCATATTGCCGCCACATGGTGCCGTAGCGTTTCAGAAAGAAGTATCTGCCAAGCAGAGCGCCGGCTACTTCAAGAACAAGGCCATGCGGTGTTGACTGGCCGAGCCCTCTGACAACACCATAAATCAGCAGAACCGGAAGACCAAAAAGGCTGAGAATAAAATAGGCGAGCAGGCCGAAACCGAGCCCGGAGAAGACAGTTGTGCCATTGAGTGCCTGGTAGAAAAGAGAGTTCCCTTCCAGCGTTGAGGTCTGCATCAGCAGCGTGTTGAGCGCCTGCAGGTGCCATAGTTCCTGGGCAAATGGATAACTCGATGAAGGTATTGGCGCCAGTCGCCAGATAAATTGGGAGAACAGCAGGCTGGCAATCATGACGATCGGAAAAACGACAATTTCCGCCTTGATGATGCCGCGAATCGAAGTGCCGGTCAATTCAATCTCCCGAAACTGTACCGTAGCTTGACCGTAATTGTGGATAGGTATCGGAGCGTACCAGATCTCAATGCCCTGGTAGCCGAAAAAACGGGCCCCTGCAATAAAACTCGCCTCCCTGACAAGGGGCAGACTGACAAACTGACCGGCGATTCCTTCCATACGGGCAGTGATATAGGAGATAATCGGGGTATAAATAAAGCCGTAAGCAAGGAAAAATATCCATGGAAAGGATGGCACCAGCCAGACACAGAGCGCCACATACGCCAGTGTTGAAAAGACATAAATCGCTATTGATATCCAGAAGTTGAAGTCACCCCGTCCGGCTGGTGGCTCAAACAGGTCTTTCCAGGTTCCGCGCTCGCTTGAGGAATCACGTAATGATCTAGCCACCGACCAGACGCCGATGACACCGATTGCCAGACCGAGCCCGATGCCAAAGCTCATGTAAAAATCAAAATTGTTTGCGAAAACCGTATCAACCGTTGCCATGCCCGGATGCCACCGGTGCAGAATACCCTGGGCATAGAGAATCGGATTAAGGATGATGGTAATAATAAGTCCGATCAAACCACCAATGACAGCCCAGAACGGCAGGACCATGCCAATAAAAAGCAGACCGAGGTCAAGCTGCAGGCCGGTAGCGACCGCCGGTAGAATCTCTTCGGTATAGCTGGTAAGTTCGATCCAGGGAATAGGGATCAGACGGATCTGCTCGGTAAAAATAAGCCCTGAGGCAATGGGCAGCAAGACATAAACGGCCCCGAATCCGAGACCAATGACACCACCTATGGAAAATACCCGCCACTTCCAGCCGTCCTTTTTGTCTTCAGTCGATTCAGCAAGGGCCATGGTGCCAAGTGCAGCGACCGGGGCCATTGGGAACGGCAGTTTTTCAACGTCTGAGGTTATTCGGTAGAGCGCATAGCCGAGGCCAAACTGATCAATGCGCTGAATAATCTGGGAACCGACCAGCAGCAGTATCGGAATCATCCAGTCGCGGTGAAAAAAAGTCCGCTCGATCATTGACATCGAGTCAGATCCGGGAGCGACCCAGGCAGGAATATATTCCGCGAGACCGAGCATTTTAGCGGCATCCGACTGCACCAGGTACTGATTCCACAGCAGGCCGGAAAAGGGTGATGCCAGAGCAGCACCGGCCATATAGTAGAGAAGAAATATTTCCTGCTGTTTGAGGTCGGAATGCGCCCGTTTGGCGATTTCAGCAAAGAGAATGATTGTCACCCAGCGTGCGGCAGGGCCGATACCCTGACCGATGACAAGCTGGAGATACATGGATCCCGGCATCATCAGGAAGCCGATAAAGACGGCGCCGATGATCGTCTTCCAGTCGAACCCTTCCTCGAAATGGTCTGGCGGCGGTAACAGGTCCCGATATTCTTTTAGTTCTTTATCATCATACATAGTATTAATCCGGTAATACCATATAACTTATATAGCTGAATTGACCGACAATAGCCCAGATCCCTCCCATGAGCAGATCACCTATTATCATGCCAATGAAGAAAAACTGCATCTTTCTGAACAATACAACCCCACCATATTTCATACAGACTGCGTTAAAGAGCCAGCCAAGGAAAAAACTGACCCAGAGAATACGCATGGCGGAACTGTATGCCGTAAGATATCCGATCGGGTGAATGGGCCACCAGTAGAGACGTTGATAACAGAATACCAGGATGAACATGACAACCACGCCGACCATGGTGAAAAAATAAACCCAGTCACCGCTTGGCTGGGGATTGACAATGAGACGGTAGGCATTTTCATAAACATTCATTGTTGTACGGTTGGCCCATTCCAGGTCAAGCTCTCGCACTCCAAATCGATAGCACAGCGTCATCATGGCAAGGATTGAACTGAACACCGAGATAATCAGGGTCAGGAGCAGTCCTGAGAAAAGCAGCAACGGCGTTCCCCTGGTATGATGAATCTTTTTGGCATGAAGCAGGGAGGGCATTAACGATTCCCGCAGGTCAATGAAAAGCACCTTCTGGCTGATCGCCGCTATCAAGCCATTTGCCCCGGCAAACATCTTGGCACCGAACAGGGCTGTAATTCCGTCCATTGGTGCGGCCGTCAGAGTAAAGTATGCAAGTCCGCCCTGACAGATGATCCGGGTTGCTACCAGGGTTATCATTATGAAGGCACAGACCAGAAGCGTTGCCGAGACCATAGTCATGCCATGCCAGACGAACCACCCTGTCAGTACGATCATTGTGAAGATCAGACCCCAGAATGAGATTCGTACATCAAACCACTCGGTAACATCTTCTCTTGGTGGCTGGAGTCCCACTGACTGTCGTGCTACTTCATAGAGGTGGCGACGGGCAAGCCAGACGAGGAACAGGAAAAAAACGCCATAAGCACCTATCATCTGCATTTCTTCCGGCCTTGTCAGGGTCGGCCCGAAGGTTATTCCCAATTCGGAGGCGGGGATGGAATACCCCATCATGTTAAGAATTCCATAGAGCAGACCACCGGTAAGAAAAAAAAACCAGAAAGAGAATGAAATTTGTCGGGAGGTCAGGAAGGCAAATCCGATAAATACCGGGTAGAGGTAGATTTTTAGTTTATAGAAGCCGGAGAGCAGACCTTCTTTGGGAAAATACGAACCGGCAAGGACCAGTGTCGGCATTTGCGGTATGGACGGATAATAGAGATTCAATCCGTTGAAGAGATGAAGACATACCGGAATGGAGAGACCAACCAGCAAAAACCTGTTTCGGAGAAGATTAGCAAAACCGCCTGAATCAATTGAATAGCCAATGAGCAGCGGAACTTTGAGAAGCGGAAAATTCAACCGTTCATTAAATATCCATTGCCTGGATATAAGATTGATCAAAAACAGCATGACCAGATAGCATAACAGAATAAAGAATCCCCAGCGTAATAGCGGCACTATCCAGGCCTGCCAGGGTATTGATACGGCGACCTCAAACCACCCCATGTCCCGTCCACCCTGGAGGCCGTTATAAAGCAGGTCTATGGCCTTTATATCTGTCGGCATCAGGGACCTGGGCAGCAACGGCTGAAAGGTCTCCTGCCACATGTTGCCCACGGTGGCGAAGTGAACCGGAGCAGTCAGGTTTATCAGAAAGGTCCTTGCAAGTCCGGTGTAGGCAATTCCTGAACCGACTACCATCTGGACCCAGATGATCAGCAGTTCAGAACCACTGAGTAATGTTCGACGTCTGAAGGACCAGGATATCAGGGACACGAGGATAGCGAGGACAAGGAAAATGAAGAATGGCGCCAGGGGGAAATGACCACCACCCAGCGGAGTCGCCTTGTTATATATGTTGTTAAACGGTGTTACCAGGCAGATTGCCGCAGCCAGAATGAGGCCGATCAACGGTGCGCGGATTCTGATTGCGCGGGAACCTGATCCTGTTTCTATGGTCTCTGTCATTATTGTCTTCTCAGGGATTCTACCAGTTTTCTGCTAGCTCTTTATAGGTAGTGGCCAGCTGTTCATGGGTTGCAGGCTCCATGGAACGCCAGATCAGCAGCTGTTTGCGAAGTTCGTGAACAAATCGTCTGTTGATTCGCCCCCACTGTCCGTCTTCACCGGACTCTCGATGCATGGTAATTTTTATTTCCAGGTAATCGTAATTATCCTGGGCTGGACAGAACTGGATATCTAGGCGCTGCATAATACCAAAGTCAAATGGTGCAAGCCACACCTTGGTTCTCAGGTGGACGCAGTGAAAATTGCTGGGATTATCATGCATCTTTATGGCATTGCGTATTTCTTCTACATTTGCACAGGTGTATATCAGTTCAACCGGACCCGTTGAGAATTTGCCGTGGGAGATATCCTGGTGCGCACTGAAAAAGGTGTATAAAAATCCTCCGACTGATTCATGTTCGTCATGTTTCATGTAAAATGGCAGCATCACACTGATGGTGTCGTCGACCGGTTTTGGCAGCGTAAATGACCGGTTTACATCAGGTATAGCTATACGGGCGGCCACCCGTGACGGATAGATTACCGAGATAAGTACAACACAGATAACAAGTACCATCGCCGCCACACCTGCCATTGATGAATAATTGACGGTAATACCTTGCCAGAATGAAGTGTCTGCAAGCAGGGCTGCCGATACTTGAGCAACGAGGTAACCGAGAACCACGGAAATAACAGCAAGGGCCATTGCTTCAGCAACAAAGAGGAACGCTACATGAGAGGGGGCCAAGCCGACTGAGGTGTAGACTGCGATTTCATTTTTGCGCTCATAGACCGAGCTGATCATGGTGTTGAGAACAATGAGGATCGAAATCAATAATGGAATGATGATATTGGGAACACCACTGTATGCCATGGTGTCGCTGATATTGTAGAGCCAGACGCCATCTTCGGTTCCTGAGAAAATTGCCAGTTTGAACCGGTCAACAAGATGTGAAGCAATCTGGGATATGTCGGTTCCGGGTGAGGGCCTGATTGCCACATTTTTTAATTTGCCCCCCATTGACAGCAGGGTGGTCGATGGGATTATGGCAGTCGCCGAGGCGGGAATATGTACGTAGCGACTTTGAAAGCTGCGGATATCCTCACCGGACTCCATGGCTTCGAATTCGATATCCGACATATCCTGGGAGGCTTCATCGGGGAAGGTAACAGGGGTAAGCGGCTCCCCGTCGAGATCGTATGTTCTGTCCAGTGTTTCCCCGGGAAAGGTGCCAATGACGGTAAATGGCATTCCCCAGAGCAGTATTGTCGGAAAAGTCCCCGGTATTACAACGAGTTCTGCTGCACTGCTGTCTGATATAATTATCGAATTATAATCATTATCTGTGAACCAGCGGCCCGATGACAGGAGCCTGTCTAAACCGGTTACCTCTGCCTCGTGATGGCTGAGCCCGATAAGTCCCTGGAGCATCGTTCTGCTGCTGCCGTTTCTCAGTGGTACCTGTACGCTTCGCGTCAGATCATTTGATTCAAGCCACACACGCGGAGCTGGATTGCTGATGGCCCTCATACTTCCTTCAAGTATTCCCGTGGCCTGGGACGGCATGCTCCTCCAGTTCAGCTTTTTGAGGAGTATGCCCTGGTAGGGGGCGTCCGGTTGAAAAAAGAGCCTGTTCTCCTGCTGATTGGATTTTACCGTGGTAAAACTCATGATGGTAAAGGTTAGAATGATCAGGGTAGAACAGGTAAGAATAGTCCGGATCCTTCTTCTTCTCAGGTTTGAGACACCGAGGAAGAAGGCCGCCACAAATGCCTTCCAGCGACTTATCTCGGAAGCGCTCATGTGGTTGGCATGGCGCTGCATCAGGATCATTTCCTCCTCGAAGCGAAAGAAGATGATAAGGGTGACCATCAGTGACAAGCCGATGATAAAGAACGCCAGAATGACAACCATCGGGCTGTAGGCCAGATCAAACGCCGGATGTACATTATAGATGATCAGAATCAGACCAGCAAGAATCAGGATGAAGGCGACAATCCGCTTGTAAATATTTGCGTATCCAAAAAGAAAACGTTCCATGCAAAAGGCGAACGGCACAAACAGGGCAATATAGAAAAGAACACCGAACAGCACATCTTTCTGGGTTTTTTCTATCTGGTCGTAGACACGGGCGGCCAGTGCAAGTGATTCGTTGGCCGCCTCCCTGAATTCTGTGTAATTCAGTGTTTCAAGATTACTCACACTTAAGGCCAGAGATGTTAAGCCCCGCTCTCTCAATGAGTTGATTCGTTCATCGTAAATCCCGTGAGACTCAAGATTTATAATTCGAGGGCCCAGCAGGGTCCAGGCATCCAGTGCTGCCCTGAACATGGTATTGTTTATTTGCGGATAATCATTTACCGGGTAGCCGAATCCCATGGGGTTCTCCTTGGTGCCGTTGGAGAGAATCAGTTTCCTGGTGAGAACATTGTCAGAAAGGGTCAGTTTAAGCCATGACCCGGGCTCGAGGTAAATTGATGAGATAATTGATTCACGGGTGTCAATCCTGCTGTACCAGTATCGCTGAGGCGGGGCATCACGGCGACCGTCGTAGAGATAGAGTTTGGTCATGAAACCAAGAC
>RCNE010000449.1_pt1 | contig 22271 bp, 22 predicted proteins | sample 2041361 | NCBI WGS metagenome assembly RCNE01 (sample SAMN09708229, study PRJNA481090) | Marine sediment metagenome, whole genome shotgun sequencing project.
CCGAGGCAACCACGCAGCAGCTCGAGAAACGTCTGTCTACCGCTGAGGTATGGCTAGAAGAGCTTACGGGGCGCTAGAGGCCCTTGGCCTCGTCTCGCCGTTGTTCGAGGGCGATGCCGATCTCCTCGAACATCTCCATGACTCCAGCAAATCCTGGAATGGCTCGAAGCCGGCGGTCCACATAAAACACTGCGGCGATGAAACCAATGAAACCAGCAGCGCTTCCGATCAGCGTTCGGATGATGAGAAAACCCGTGCCAGAGTCGGTCTCGCCGAGCAGCCAGATCTCAAAGGCGACGGTGATCAGCTGATACACCGCGTAGGCAACGGTCAGGTTCCGCATCGTTGACTGGTAACGCTCGTGTTCTTGGATCTCCGCACTGAATGGCAAGACCAATGGGGCGAGTTGCGCTGCCGCAGCTCGACCGATGAACACGGATCCCAGTGCGGCCAATCCAAGTGCCACTTTGAGCCCGATGCCGATCGCAAGGAAAACGTCTTCTCCCCAAATCAGGCCAGCGATGCCCCGAAAGAACAAGTACACGGCCACCGATGGAATCCACCAGCCGATCGACTCGCCCCGACGGTGACGCTGCAAGACAGCCCAACCAGCGGCGAGCGTCATCAGCACGATCGCGATGCGATCTCCCGAGGTGTCGCCGACTAGTCGAGTGCCGACCTGGTCGCCGACGACGTATCCGAGGATCGGCAAGATCCCCTCGGTCGAGGAACCCTTGCGGTACGCAAGTGGAAGCTCGTCGTCTGCGGGGGGTGAATCGTCGGCCATCTCGTCTAGAACGGGGTCTGCTCGGTGATCACCGCATACACCATCGCGTAATGGATGGCATTGCCGATGAGCACGAAGATGTGCCAGATCTCGTGATAGCCGAAGACAAGTGGATTGGGATTCGGCCTCTGGGATCCAACGATCAGCGCGCCGATCGTGAATACCGCGCCCCCTCCCAGGAGTAGGCCGAGACCAGTCGCTCCGAGCCCGTTCGCAATCGCAACGACGAAGAACACCGGCCACCAACCAACCATAAAGAACAGCGTGTTCATAAATCCGCGAGGTGGATGAAACGGCAGCCAAATCGCCGTCAGCCCAGCCCCTACCCCGACACCCATGCCGCTGAACAACAGCCAACCTGTGCCACCACCCACGGCGTACGCGACGGGGGCTGTCGATGCGACCATGAAGATCATGATCATCGAATGATCGAATTGAAAGAGCAGATGGAGCCGCTTTGGTTCCCAGATCTTGTAGTGCGCTGTTGCGCTTACGGCGTAGAGCCCAACGGAGGCAAGCCCGTAGACAACTGCGACTGCCGCTGCCCCGGCCGACTCCGACGACGCGGTCAACCAGATCAACGCAGCAACAGAGACCGGCACCATCCAGAGATGCATGCGACCGCGCCAGCGTGGTCGCGGCAATTCGAGCACTCGACGGACCGTCGGGCTGTGCTCGTCGCGAGTCATCATCACTGCAGAAGTGTGCCGCCTCCACAAGCCATTTGCTGCGATCGAGCGGGGATTTCGATGCATGCTTCGCCGATAACGTGTTGGCATGGCTGTTCATACGCGCATCACCATGCGAGCCCTCGGTGGGTTGCTGATTGTCCTCTGTATTGGGTTGGTCACCATGTCCATCCCCTGGGTCGCCCCCGCCTCGGCACAGATCACCCCGATCGATGACGAGCCGGGGATCGAAGCACCAGGGCTCGGAAACATCATTGGCTCCCCCGAAGCGGGGCCTGATCCCGAGGACGCGGGCGACCGCGGCGGATGGGCCCAGCTTGCGCTCGCCGGCATCCTCGCTGGAGCCGTTCTGTTCATCGGAAGCCGGATTCTCGCCGAATCGAGGCGAGGCCGTGAGGTCACCACAACCAGCGCTGACCCGCCGTCTCCGAACGCGCTGTAGCGGCACCGGCTGTAGTAGACAGTCGTGAAGACGCGGCCACGTGGGAGACGTAGTACATGACGATCGAAAAGCACCTCGAAAACATCGAGCTCTTCGGCGAACTCACGAACAAAGAACGAAAAGCTGTTTCTCGTCTGATGACCACGGTCATCGCCAAACCAGGAAAAGACCTCATGGTGGAGGGAACCGCGGGACGGGAGTTCCTCATCATCTTGGGAGGGGAAGCAACGGTGCGCCGGTCTGGCCGGATTGTCGCTCGCGTCGGAACCGGAGACTTCCTCGGCGAGCTCGCAGTTATTGCAGGCGTGCCTCGGACGGCAACGGTCACCGCCGATACCGAGATGGAGATATCGGTGTTGAACCGCCGCGAATTCTCGGCACTTCTGGACGAGCAGCCAAAACTTGCGCGCAAAATTCTGATCGGTGCAGTCAAGCGACTGCACGAACTCGAACCCACGATCGTCAAGTAAGTCCCATGCACACAGTGGTGTACGCGCTTTTGCCGCACTCCGATATCGCCAAATTCGAAATCGAGGACGGGCTGGTACGAGGTGCCGCCACCGAGTTACTCGCCGCGCCGAGCTCAATCTCTCGAGTCTCGGTCGACATCGCGACTGCGGGTGTCGTCGATTTCGACTCCCCGCACGAAACCCCGTCCTTCGATGCACTTTTTCGAATCACGGCTGAGTCGATGTCGGAAGCTCGACCCGCCCACCTCGACGATCTCGTCGCCGAAGTTGCAGGTGTCGTTGGAGCCTGGACCGTCAGCACAGTCACCGTCGCCGAGCGAGACGACGAGTGGATTGGCGTTGCGACGCCAGGCGTGAAGCTCGTGGCCCTGCTCACAAGCGGTCCTGGCATTGATCGCGGCAGTTATGACGGGTGGCTGCGAGACGCGCTGATGACGTGCGCAGACGACCTCGATGGTGTCGGTGTGGCGTACCACACCCCCGGAGAAACCCTCGTCGGCACAACAGGCTTCGACAGCATGGTCGAGTTCTCGTTCCCGACACAGGACGGTCTCGAACAGGCACTTGAGACACACACACTTCAGTCGATTCTTGGTTCGGAACTCCTCGACTCTGACGAGACACAGGCATTCACCGCAGTCGAACATTTGCTCACACCCAATGAGAACGCCTGGGAGATGCACAACTCGGCGGACCACTCACCAAACCCATGAGGTCAGTACATGCAACGTGACGTCGCCGTTGTTGGATCAGCAAACCTCGACATCGTGGTTCCGGTCCCTCATCATCCGCTCAAGGGAGAGACCGTTCTTGGCGGTGACCACTCTCAGGTCCCCGGCGGCAAGGGCGCGAATCAGGCAGTTGGCGCCGCCCGTCTCGGAAGCAACGTGGCGTTCCTTGGTGCCATCGGCGATGACCCGGCCGGTTCGCTCCTTCGCCAGTCGCTCGATGATGCGGGCGTCAATACCGCTGCGATGCGTCTCGTTATGGGCATGCCGAGTGGGATCGCTCTGATCACCGTGGGTCCCGACGGAGACAACACCATCGTGGTCAGCCCAGGTGCCAATGCGATCCTCAGCCCTTCGGATGTGCGCGCACACGCCGAGATGCTCCAAGATACGGTGACACTTCTCCAGCTTGAGATCTCCCTCGAGACCACGTTGGCGGCGGCCGAAACGGCTACCGGAATCGTGCTTCTCGACCCGGCGCCAGCGCCCGCTGATGGCTTGCCTGACGAACTGCTCAAAGCGGTCGACATCGTGGCACCCAACGAAACAGAACTCGCCTTGTTGTCGGGCCGAAGCATCGATTCGAACAATCTCGATGACGTGATCGACGCAGCACGTTCGTTAGCCGTTGAACAAGTCGTCGTGACGCTCGGCGAACGAGGCGCAGTCGTCGTTGGCGAGGTCACCGCGCACATCCCATCACCCATCGTCAAAGCGATTGACACGACAGCGGCAGGCGATGCGTTTCGCAGCGCGCTCGCGACACAGCTCGGGCGAGGTCGAAGTCTCGTCGACGCTGCATCCTTCGCCGTGCGGGTAGGCGCTGCGACAACTCTCCGCTTCGGCGCACAACCTTCGTTGCCGACCGCAGCCGAAGTCGACGAGCGCCTGACGTGAACGAAAGACCACGAATTCTCCTTGACTGCGATCCGGGCATCGACGATGCCTTCGCCATCTTCTGCGCGACACGTTTCACCGACCTCGCGGCGGTCACGACGGTCAGCGGAAATGTTCGAATCGAACACACCACTCGGAACGCTCTCTACGTACTCGAGCTGGCAGGCGCTGATGTGCCCGTGTATCGGGGAGCGTCAGTTCCACTCGCTGTTCCGGCGATGTTCGCCGATCAGATACACGGCGTTGCTGGCCTCGGGCGCGAGGAGACACCCATCCCAGAACGCAGCCAGGAGTCCATCGGTGCCGTCGAGGCCATCCTCGACTTCTGTGCGCCAGGGAACGCAGACATCGTGGCCACTGGGCCACTGACCAACATCGCTCTCGCAGTCCAGGAAGACGCAACCATCGCCAGTCGAATTTCGCACCTGCACTGGATGGGTGGGTCAACCACCGTCGGGAATACCACTCCCTTGGCCGAGTTCAACGCGTGGGCAGATCCGCACGCTGTCGACGTGGTCCTGCGAAGTGGCATCCCATTGACCATGTACGGCCTGAACCTCACTCATCAAGTTCGAATGACACAGGAGCACATCACGATTCTCAAAGACGCCGGAACCACGTCCTCGAATCCGGCTGCAAGCTTCTTGACCTTCTATCGTGATCACGGGAGAAACGATGGCCTCGGTCAGCCAATGCACGACCCGTGCGCACTCCTCGGACTCACCCACCCTGAGCTCTTCACCATCACGGAGTCGTCTATTGTTACCCACGCCGAGGGCGAGCAGCGTGGCATGACCGAGGAAGTCGACTCGAACGAGACCTCGGTACATCACATTGCTCGGTTGGCGGAAGCTCCAGCGGTGATCGACCTGATCGTCGAGGCGGCGATCGATCCTGCGAGGTCCAGATGAGCGAGGCGTTCAACAACTTCGGTCCGGTCGAGTGGTTTCGCGACCAGTTCAACCCCGAAACAGTGAGTGCAGAGTCGCTGTTTCGCCTCGTGCTCCTGTCGTGGATCGTTGCCGCAGTCGTTCTCATCGCCATCGACCGGCTCGGATCCACGGTGCTTGGCCGATCTCGACCTCTTGCCCAACATCCGCCAGAGCGTGCTCGGTCATGGCGCTGGGGCCGACAGACACCTCCGGCGAACTTCTCACTTCTGCCACCCGGGGTGGCACCAGCCCCGGCTCTCGAACCTGAGGTTCGCGTCATGCGTCCGCTGGCTCTTCCGCCGGCTGAAGTCACCTTTGAAGAACCCATGCCGAACGCGACAAGTGAGCTCGATGACACCGCGTTTTGGCGCCTCTTCGCCGAGGACGAGTCACCCCTCTTTGGTTTCGAGAACGCAACCAGGCTGACCAACGGCACACCCCCCGAGCGATACAACCCGGTGACCGGCCGCGTGGAGTCGCTTCTTCGCAGCCGCGAAGAAGCGACCGTCTTGTGGCCCACCGATGCCACCAGCTCACTGGTAATTGGGAAAACAACCTCGTGAACTCGGCGCGCACACTCGCCGATCGTTTCCGGACACAACGAACCGACCGAATCCGAGTCGACGGTATCGAAGTTCTCTCGCTCGTCGAGATCGAGGTTGAGCAAGAAGAGCTCGTCGAGGTCCTCATCGAAACCTGCAGGAACGACATGGATCAGGCGCTCAACATCCGCTCGTCGCTTGGCGACCTCGTCGCACTCTCAGATCGCGGACGATCCGCTGATGACTTCGACCACGACGAAGGGCTCGGGTTCGAACTCGTCACGGTGCAAGCTTCACAGGCACATCGAGTCGAATTGGCCTGTTCAGAAACGTCTTCACACTCGCTCCAACTCTGGAACTCGTGGGTGATCGGCAACGCGCACCATTCGTGGACCGGAAACAGCGGCATCGTCACCGAGGAGCTCGACGTTCCACCAGGAGCTTCTATGCGCGTTCGCCTGTGGTGCAGCGATGGGCTGGGCGACCCTCAGTTCGACGACCTGGTCGTGGTCGTGACCGTGGGGAAAAGGCCGGCTGGACACCATGCCGCCGACAGCTCCTCGCCCGCTCCTGGTGAGTTGGAAGAGGAATAACACCGGCTCGATCTGGCACAAGATGCCGGGTTACGTGATTTTCTCGAAAACCTGTGACACAATGGCTTCAGATTCCGACCGACTCGACCGACGAGTTGGTGGAACACCTAACAAGGAAAATTAAAATGAGCATGACCCAGACAACGACGTCTGGCGATCGACTCACGTTGATCTGCATAGCCGGTGGCGAATCAGTCACTCGGGATCAGGCAGACACGTGGTTGCGCCAGCGCCAAGCAACGCAGACAGCTTCCACCCAGAAGGCTCATCAACTGGCCAGCTGATTTCTTGTTGCCGCTACGCAGCGGTGTGCCCGTGCCATTCGTAGATCACATCACTCGTGGTTGGCGCGCGACCAAGGATGCGAATTGCTGGAAACAGCCATGCGACGAGCAACGGTACGCCAGCGCTTTCGGGCCACTCGATGACAAGCCCTCGTCTTGGATGATCCTGCGCAACCCGAGCACCTTCGGGTAAAACAAGCGCTTCGTCGCGCAGCTGCACCGCAGCCTTTGTTCCGGCTCGATGTTGTATGCCGACCTGCGCTTGTCGGGGCCGCCGTCCGACGCTCGGCGCCATGATCGTCGCCAAGGGGTTTGCGGGCCCTCGCGCTGCGAGAAACCCAAAGAGTGCTGAGTCGGCTGGAGTTTCGTCATCGTCTAGGCCTTCGAACTCGAGATTGCACCACGACGAGTCCACGCCCAATACCTCGGCGAACAACGATGCAGCAGCACCGGTGTCATCGGCGTGGAAACGGCCAGCGCGAGCATCCATAGACGTACGATAGGGCCATGACGAACCCACTTCCGCTGCGGCTGGCTGCGACCTGCATTCCGATTCGATCGCGAAGCACCGCTCCCCTCGAAGTGCTGATGGTCCGCCGAAACCCCGAGCTCAGTTTCGGAGGCCTCTGGACTTTTCCTGGCGGTGTCTTCGAAGACAACGATGGACCTGCGCCGACATCGCCCGACGAGCAGTCCGAGAATTGGGGTCATCCACAACTTCTCGCAACCGCTGCGAATGCTGCCGTGCGCGAGACCATCGAAGAAACGGAGCTGCACTGTGATGTGTCATCGCTGGCGTGGTTCTCGCACTGGATCCCACCCCTCGTGGGGCCACCAAAACGATTTGCGACCTGGTTCTTCCTCGCTCCCGAACATCACGGTGAAATCGTCGTCAATACCGACGAGAACGATGAGGCGCGCTGGATCACTCCAGCTGACGCACTCGATCAGAGCACGGCAGGTGACTTTCCTCTCACGATTCCGACGTGGGTAACACTCGATGACCTACGCGTCGCCGAGTCGATTCCGCTGCTGATCGACCGGTGTATCACGCACGGCGCGACACAGAAACGCACACGAGCATTTCCCTCGGGCGATGAGCGCGTCATCTGTTGGTCTGGGGATGCGGCCTACGAAGCTGATACTCATGACGTGCCAGGACCACGCAATCGTGTCCGAGCCACCAAGGGTGGCTCGGTCATCGAACGCATCGTGAGCTGACCGAAGTCAGACCCAAAAGGACGCGAATTTTCGGATCGAAGAGCTCAGACAGCGCGCCCGAGCGCAGCAGCAGCGCGAGTTTCCGCGACTTTGCGTCGACCGATGATCGGCGTCGTTGGCGCAAAACCAGCGGCCGCGCGCTCTGACTCGGACTCGCCGCCCCAGAAACCCAACTCGAGATTGGCCCGCGCATACGTACGGCATGGGCTAATCACATTGCACGTCTCACAGATCACACGAGCTTTGGCCTCCCGGCGAACCCGAGCCTCGGGTCGCTCAGCGAATGGAGCGAAGAACAGATCGCTGTCTCCAGCGCATGCTCCTTTGCCCATCCAGGAGGTCGTCTCGCTTAGTACTGCAAGTGAATCGATCATTGTTGTCCTTGTCCTTGGAGGGCAGGACACGTAGACAGCCCGAACTTCAGCTGCGCGCGCCCGTAAGACCCTCTCACTCCACTCTTGCCGAGATGAATGATGCGCGCGCTTTGCGCCGCGATTCCAATAGTTTCCTGCGAAGGAGCATCTCTAAAACAGATGGGGTCACTTCTAGAGCGCTAGCACATGGCACGAGAGTTGTCGAATGCGCTTGACAGGCGAAGTATCGGTAGGTCGCTTTCTCTAGGACAGCGTAAGCTACCCAACAGTAACGAACCGTGGAGAGGACCCACTCATGGCTGAAGCCGTCATCGTCGCAGCATCGCGCACCCCCATTGGACGAGCAATGAAGGGATCGCTCGTCGATGCCCGCCCGGACGATCTCTCTGCTTTTATCATCGATGACGTCTTGGGGAAGGTTCCCGAGCTGCCACGAGACGAGGTCGAAGATGTCCTCTGGGGCATTGGCCAGCCAGCCGGAGAGGGCGGCTACAACGTCGCACGTGTGTCGGCACTCATGGCCGGACTCGAAGCACCCGGCGTCACCGTGAACCGATACTGCAGCTCGTCGCTGCAAACAATCCGCATGGCAGCCCATGCCATCAAGGCCGGCGAGGGCGACGTGTTCGTGGCTGGAGGCGTCGAAACGGTCAGCCGATACATGAACGGTGCGTCCGATACCGGTCCACACAACGAGACGTTCGCCGAGGCAGAGGCACGATCGGCAGCACGTTCCGAGGGTGGCGCCGACACCTGGGCAGCTTCCGGGACTCCCGATGTCTACATCGCTATGGGACAAACAGCCGAGAACGTTGCCCAAGTCACTGGCATCAGCCGCGAGCGCCAAGACAAATGGGGCGTGCGTTCGCAGAACCGCGCCGAGGCTGCACGCGATCGGGGTTTCTTCGAGCGCGAGATATCGCCATACACATTGGCCGACGGCACCGTCGTCTCCACTGACGATGGCATTCGCGCCGGAACCACGATCGAAGGTGTGAGCCAGCTCAAGCCTGTGTTCCGCCCCGATGGCACCATCACTGCTGGCAACGCCTGTCCGCTCAACGATGGCGCCGCTGCAGTCGTCGTCATGTCCGACACGCGGGCCGCAGAACTTGGCATCAAGCCGCTGGCCCGAATCGTCTCCAGCTCGGTCTCGAGCCTCAACCCCGAGATCATGGGTCTCGGTCCAATCGATGCAATCAACAAGGCACTCGAGCGGGCAGAGCTCACGGTCGATGACATCGACCTCTTCGAGATCAATGAAGCATTCGCGGTGCAGGTCCTCGGCTCGGCCGACGAGCTCGGTATCCCCGAAGAGAAGCTGAATGTCAACGGCGGCTCGATCGCCCTCGGACACCCTTTTGGCATGACCGGCGCCCGCATCATGACCACCTTGATCAACGGACTCGAAGACACCGGCGGCCGTTACGGCGTCGAGTCGATGTGCGTTGGCGGCGGCCAAGGCATGGCCATGGTCATCGAACGGCTGTAACACCTCGACACTTCCGGTCGAGATCCGCGGAAACCGGCGGGTTCGCTACGCGAGCTTCGCTCTCCTCTCGCGATCACACCCGCTCTCTCCATTCTCTGTGCACTTCACCACCCCTGAGGTGGTGAAGTGCACAAATTTCGGGGAAGGGGAAGATGGCACTCGCTTGCCTGTTGGCCGACGAGCACGCTGTCGAACGCTGGAAGCTACCCGTTGCCGTCACGGTCGTGCTTGGGCCCACTGGCAGCCTTCCTCGTTGCAGACGGTTTGACGCGAGACTGGCAGTCGGGTTCCTCGCCCACGCTGCACCTGCTCGGCTCCGAAGCCGGTCTCGTCGGAGCGTCGCCCGCACCGTGGCTGATGAGCAGGCCGAGCGGGACACAACTGCCGGTCTTGGTATCTGGTCGTTGTTCGCGACTCCGATTTGGTATGCCAGCTGGCTACCAGCGCTCGAAACCCACGCTGCCCTTCGCGACTACCAGTCGAGCGACTGCTACGTCGTGACGGCCGCGACCCACGGCCATCCCCGAGTGACCCGATCCAGACGGACGGACGGTGAGATTCGGGTGACGCACCAGCTCCAACTTATGAAGGGTACCGAACTCCTGATGGCAGCCTGCCTCCCGCGAACACAGGCCCTGCTCCGTCGCCGTCCTCCGCTCCTCCGGAGCTCTCCCAGACAAACGTGTGTCTGTATACGCCCAAAGAAACGCCAGCACCCCAGGAGTGAGGGACGAACGACGGAAAGGCGCCTAAGGCGCAGCAGCCGAGCATCGAGGAGCGCAGCGACGGATTGCGACCGCTGGAGCGAAGCGGGAAACAGTGAGCGCAGCGACGAGCGGGACTACAGTCGGCGCCATGAGCGAGACACCAGCAGGACACCTCTACTTGGGCGGGACCCTCGAAGGGAACGACCCGGTCCATCTCGAGGCCAGCGATCTCACCACACATGGTGTGATCGTTGGCATGACCGGTTCAGGCAAGACGGGCCTGAGCATCATCATGCTCGAGGAGGCACTGCTTCAAGACATTCCCACGATCATCATCGATCCAAAGGGTGACATGGGAAACCTGTTGCTCACGTTCCCCGATCTTTCGGGGCCTGAGTTCGAACCGTGGGTCAATGCAGCTGATGCTGATCGGGATGGGGTCTCTCTCGCCGCCCACGCCGCTGCAACGGCTGCCATGTGGAAGAAGGGCCTGGAGGGCTCGGGCATCACTGGCGAGCGTCTGAGGACGTTACGGGACAAGGCCGACTTCACGATCTACACGCCGGGATCGAACTCGGGCGTTGGCCTCGACATCATCGGCGACCTCTCAGCGCCCGATGACGCCGACTCCGAGGCATTGGCCGATGAAATCGAAGGCCTGGTCTCCTCGTTGCTCGCGCTGGTCGACGTCGACGCCGATCCGCTGACCAGTCGCGAGCACATCTTGTTGTCGAACCTCGTGCACCGGTCATGGTCCAATGGCGAAGACCTCGACCTGGCAACGTTGCTCGGACAGATCCAGAACCCACCGATGCGCAAGTTAGGGGTCCTCGAACTCGACAGCTTCTACCCTGCGAAGGACCGCACGGCGCTGGTCATGAAGCTCAATGGCCTTCTCGCCTCACCATCGTTTGCTGCATGGACAGAGGGCATCCCCCTCGATATCGATGACATGTTGAACAACGGGCCGCGAGCATCGATTATCTCGATCGCGCACCTGTCCGAAACCGAGCGCCAGTTCGTCGTGACGCTTGTGCTGTCGAAGGTCGTCACGTGGATGCGTAAACAAGCAGGCACCCCCGAACTTCGAGCGCTGATCTATATGGACGAGGTGTACGGCTACGTCCCGCCGACCGCCATGCCGCCCTCGAAGAAGCCGATACTGACGATCCTGAAACAAGCTCGCGCGTTTGGCGTCGGTCTCGTGTTGGCGACGCAGAACCCTGTCGATGTCGACTACAAAGCACTGTCGAACGCCGGTACGTGGATGGTCGGGCGACTCCAGACAGAACGAGACAAGGCCCGTCTTCTCGAAGGTATGTCCGCAGCTAGCGGTGGCGCTAATGAAGCCGAACTCTCGAACCTGATCTCCGCGCTCGACAAACGGCAGTTTCTTCTGCATCGGACAAGGGCAGACGAGCCAACGGTCTTCGGAACACGCTGGGCCATGAGCTACCTCCCAGGCCCCCTCACCAGAACCCAAATCGCCGACCTCATGGTCGAACGCAAAGCCGAACTCGCCGCCGCCGCCGGCGAAAGCTCTGACACCGCCTCCGATGAGCCTGTATACGCACCACAAGACGCCAGCTCCCCAGCGACGAAGGATGAGGAGCGTGGGACCGCCTCAGGCGCTGCAGGCGCGAGGTCGAGGAGCGCAGCGACGGATCTGAGCCCTGGAGCGAGGAACAAGCGGGAGTTACGTGATGACGAATCCGTGATCGCACCCGAGGTCGCCGATGGCGTCGGTGTGAAGTTCGTCGACCGAGCAGCGCCGTGGTTGGCCGACGTCGGCGGCGACGCTGATGGCCGACGATTCGTCGCAGGGATTGCTGCACGGGTGAGTTTGTTGTTCGATGAGACCAAGGCTGATCTGCGTCATGAGGTCGAGTGGGAAGCCATCGTCAGCCCGATCGACGGTCAGATCGACATGGATTCTGCTGTCGAAGTCGATTTCGATGATCGTGATCTCCGAGATGCGCCGGCCGACGACGATGTCGTGTACGTCCTGCCGGAAGCCAAGATCCACACAAAGGGCCTGTTCTCGAGCGCCCAGACCAGACTGCGGGACCACGTCTACCGAAACGAGACACTCGAGCTGTACACGAATCCCGAGTTGAAGTTGACCTCTCGGGTCGGCGAGTCGCTTGAGGACTTCGGCTTCCGGTGTGACGCTGAGGCAGAAACCCGTGCTGACGCTGATGTAGCGAAGCTCCGCAAGACCCTCGAGACGAAGACAGACCGAATTCGAGCCGCGATCGAAAAGTCCGAAGACCGCATCCGCGAGATCGAGACCGACGTGAAGTCGCGGGGACGTGATCAGCTCTTCGACATCGGCATGTCCGTCCTGGGCGGAGTTCTCGGTGGTCGTCGCTCCACCCGCAGCATTCTCGGCGGGGCACGTCGAGCGCAGTCCAAGGGGCGGGTCAAAGGCAACGCCGAGGAACGGCTGCACACCGCCGAAAACCGGCTCACGGCGAAGGTCGACGAACTCGACGAACTCGAGACAGAGCTAACCGACACCCTCTTCGAGATTCAGGCGGATTGGGACGATCGAGCAAAGCAGATCGACCCTCTCGAAGTGCCGCTCGAGAAGACGGACATCGCGATCGATGATTTCACGTTGATCTGGGTGCCCACGCGCTGAGGTTTTCCCGAAATGTAGTCAGGTGCGTTGTCGACCTGCCGAAAAGGAGAGGAGCGCAACCAGCGGCATGAAAAGGCCGTTGTTGATTTGCGTCGCCGCCTAGGCTTGTCTGGAACGACCACCCGTGACCGAAGCAGTCCACCCCATGCCCTCCACACCAACGCCGATCGATTCACGGGCCGCTGACCGCAACGTTGTCCTGCACCCGACCACGACAGTTTTTTCGGACCCTTCCGACCGTCCGTCTCGTTTCAACGCCCGAAAAACGGCCGTGTTCATTGCCGATATGAACGCTGTGGCTTTGTCGCTTCTGATCGCAAACGCTCTGCATCAATGGCTCAGGCCTCAAGATCCTGTGGGTCCCGCCACGTACTTCTGGCTCTTCGCCGCGACATTCCCTGTCTGGCCGATCAGTTTCGCACGCCAGTTCCTCTATCGATCCCGTCACATTGCGCGAAGTGTTGACGAGGCAGAACGTGCTGTGAAGGCGATTCTTTATGGGTTCATGGCCGTCTTCGCCATTTCAATCTTCGCGCAAGTTGTCCTCTCGCGAGCACTGGCCGTCGCTGCATTCTTCGTCATGCTCGTCGTCGTCGGCATCGAGCGTGGCATCGCGAGGTACATGTTCAAGCGCGCTCGATCGAACGGTCAGAACCTGCGCAACGTGCTCATGGTCGGCAAGAACACCGAGGCTGCATTCGTTCGCGACATGCTCGATCGCGATCCGTCACACGGATACAAGGTCCTGGGTTACCTCGAGGATGAACTCGAGGGTGGTGTAGCCGACCTCAGTGATACCGGCAAGGCACTCAAGGCCATCAAGGCAGCAGATGCTGGCGGGGTCATCATTGCGGCGACCGGTATTGAGGTCGGAACGAGCAATCAGCTGATCCGGACGTTGACCGAGAACGACATTCATGTTGAGTTGTCGTCGACCTTGTGCGACATTGCGTCGGACCGTTTGTCCATTCGACCACTCGGGCGCTTTCCAATGGTGTACATCGAACCTGTCGAACGCGCAGGATGGCGAGCATTCGCCAAGCAGATGTTCGATTACCTCCTCGGCACGTTGCTGTTCATCGGAACCCTCCCGATCCTCATCGCGGCAATGATCGGCATTAAGGCGACGAGCCCTGGACCGATTTTCTTCAAGCAGTTTCGTGTAGGTCGCGACGGCAAACAGTTCGAGGTCTACAAACTCCGCACGATGGTGATCGACGCCGAGAAACAGCTCGAGAACGTGCGCCATCTCAACGAAGCGAAGGGCCCGATCTTCAAGATCAAGGACGACCCTCGCATCACCAAGATCGGCCGCCTGCTCAGAAAGACATCAATCGACGAACTCCCCCAGTTCATCAACGTTCTACGTGGCGAGATGAGCATCGTTGGACCACGCCCCGCATTACCCGAAGAGGTCGAGCAGTGGCAACCAGTTCTGCACAACCGCCTCCGCGTTCAGCCAGGCATCACGGGCATGTGGCAGGTTGGCGGTCGCCTCGATGGCGACGACGAAATTGACGAATACGGCCAGCTCGACCTCTACTACGTCGACAACTGGACGCTCGTCACCGACCTGACGATCATCCTTCGCACGGTGCCAGCAGTTTTGTTTCAAAAGGGCAGCTACTAGGCCCGAGCGGCCTGGCCCGAAGGGCCGAGAGCGGGCTAGTGGTACATCAGGTACTCGTTGAGCTCCCATGGTGTGGGAGGCGCAGTGCCGTCGAATGACCCCTCGGCTTCGAGGAAGCGGTCCCACTCATGACGCTTGTTCGCCACGTAGTTATCGACGAAGTCCTGGCCGACAGCGGCAGTGAAACTGGTGTCTGCGATCAACTGATCAAGCGCTTCACTCAGGTTCCCAGCGACACTCACATCGGTGTTCACCTCGTCGAACCCATCGCCGGTCTCGGCCGGCGGACAGTCGAGGTCATCTACGATGCCGAGGCGTGCTGCGGTGAGAACAGCGGCAATTCCCGAGTGGATGTTCACCGCTCCATCAGCGACTCGGCTTTCGATTCGGGTGCCTGCACCGCGTGACGGAGGGATCCGATTCGCAACACACCGATGATCCCAGCCCCAGTTCGCCCAATAGCCGCTCAGTTGGGCCGGTTGTAAACGACGGTACGCATTGACCGTTGGCGCAGTGACGGCGGCGACAGCCTGATGGTGCGCACACAAGCCAGCAATCGCTTTCTTTGCCAAGGGAGACAGGCCGTCGTCGCTTGAGGTATCGGCAAAGGCATTATTGCCATCCGCGTCAACGACCGAAACGTTGAAATGCACTCCTGTGCCACTGAGGTCTGCAAAAGGCTTGCCCAAGAACGTGAGATCCATGCCATGCGTTATGGCAACCTCGCGGGCCATCACTCGGAACAGGAAGACGTCATCGGCGACCTCGAGTGCATCGCCATACTCGAGCGTCAGCTCGTACTGTGACTCGTCGAACTCTGCGTTGATCGACTCCGGGCGAAAACCATGTGCCGTGGCCGTCCGCATGATGGCATCGATGACGCCTGTTGGATCGCTCGTCACTCCAGTTCCGTACACCATTGCTCGAGGGTTCTCGTAACGCCTCCACCCGCCATCGCCGTTTGGCTCGAGAAGATACGCCTCGAGCTCGACGCCGACCTGCACCCTGTAACCCAAGGCTGCCCATTCAGCGATTGCTTGCTTCAGCACATATCGAGCCGAGTACGGGTATGGCTCGCCGTCCATCGAGAGATCCGCAATTGCAACCGCGGTTGCATCGTCCTCCCACCCTTGGCGCAGTGTTGTTGGGTCCATGGTTGCGTGGAAATCGATCAGCCCCTCTGTGAGATACGACCCAGGCGCAGGAATCATGCTTCTGTCGTAACCCATGCCATAGAGGGCAGTGCAATGACCCGTGCCGTTCGGCGCCAGGTGCGGGGGCATGTACTTGCCACGAGGCAAACCAAGGTGATCGGGGAACAGCACTCGAACCCGATCAAAACCCGACATATCCAACGGCATGAGGCACTCTCCCAGCAGGGTCGTTCGGCAGCTCACGAACTTAGCGGGCTCGCGCTCGAGGCGCCTAGATCGGCACGGCGATGAGCGGGATCGAGAGCAACGCAAGTCCAACGCCCACCCATTGAATCCGCTGCAATCGTTCGTCCAAGATCACTCGTGCGAGTGCGACCGTGCTGAGCGGGTAGAAGGCACCCAGCACTGCAGCGATAGCAACCGGTCCCCGCTGGAATGCCAAGAGCACCAAAACGCTCGAGACCGCCTCTGCAGCCCCGGCAGAAACGGTCAGGTTGACCGCGCCACGACTTGGCATCGACAATCCCTTGGTCAGTGCGATCGCGACACCAGCGACAGCGGGAACCGACACTGCTCGGGCCACCACAAGCGGCCAAAGGCCAGCGTCACCGCTCGTTTCGGCCAGCGCGAGGAAGAACACAGAAAACCCCAGGCCGGAGAGCACAGCGAGGGCGAACGCATCGGGCGGAGTGGACTTGGGTTCGTCCGCCGATGCACGTTCCTGTGTCACGAATGCGACAGCGACCAGGGCGACGAGCACCCCGATCAGCTGGATCGCCGTCCGTGGCTCACCTCGCACCCAGCTCACAATTGCAGGAACTGCAGCACCGATGATCGCCGTGACCGGGGCAAGCCGACTGATCTGTCCCCGTGAGAACGAGGCGTAGAGGGCGGCGAACGAAAAGGTGCCCGACAATCCGGCAACACTGCCGGCGGTCAGGTCGGTCGTCGTCACGTTTGGGGCGTCGACAAACCACACCGCGATCAAGATGCACACGAAGCTGGTCGCCTGGATCCACGCTGTGACCCGCAGTGGGGACGACTTTCGCGCGGCCAACCCTCCCCCAAAGTCGGACGCGCCAACGATCAACGCTCCCGCCAACGCAAAGATTGCGGTCGCTGAACTACCCTTGGCCGCCGGCGGCGTCCTGGACGGACTGCTTGCCAGCAGAGATCCATGGCATCATGCCGCGGAGCTCGGAACCGACCTTCTCGATGAGGTGATCCTTGCCGGCCTCTTCCATGGCGAGGAAGTTCTTGCGGCCGGTGCGGGCCTCGTTGACCCATTCCTCTGCGAAGGTGCCATCTTGGATCTCCGTGAGGATGGTCTTCATGCGCTCACGGGTGCCGTCGTCGATGATGCGAGGGCCACGGCTGAGATCGCCGTACTCGGCCGTGTCGCTCACGCTGTAGCGCATGCCACTGATGCCCTCTTCGTACATGAGGTCGACAATGAGCTTCAGCTCATGAAGGCACTCGAAGTACGCGATCTCTGGCTGGTAGCCAGCGTCGACGAGCGTCTGGAAACCGCTGCGGACGAGCTCGCTGGTTCCTCCGCAAAGGACGACCTGCTCGCCGAAGAGATCGGTTTCGCACTCTTCGGTGAAGGTGGTCTCGATGACGCCGGCACGGGCTCCGCCGATAGCGTCGGCGTAGGCGAGGGCAAGGCCCATAGCCGAACCGCTGGCGTCGTTCTCGACGGCGATGATGCACGGCACGCCGCCACCCTCGACGTACGTACGACGCACCAGGTGACCGGGGCCCTTCGGGGCGATCATGATGACATCAATGTCGTCAGACGGCTTGATGAGATCGAAGCGGATGTTAAACCCGTGGGCGAACGCGAGGGCGTTGCCTGGTGAAAGGTTGGGCAGGATGTGCTCTTCGTAGATCTGGGCCTGATCGGTATCGGGGAGCAGAAGCATGATCACGTCAGCTTCGGCCGTGGCGTCGGCGATCGACTTGACAGTGAGACCAGCCTCTTCGGCCTTGGCCTTTGAGGACGAACCGTCGCGCAGGCCGACGCGTACGTCGATGCCCGACTCCTTGAGGTTCAACGCGTGTGCGTGACCTTGTGAGCCATAGCCGAGGATGGCGACCTTTTTGTCCGCGATCAGCGAACGGTCGGCGTCCTTTTCGTAGTAGATGTTTGCCACTGGAGTGTCTTTCTTGTGTCTGGTTTTGGACGGGAGAACGTGACCCTCCGTGGCCTGAACGGCCCCCGGAGGGAACGATTGCGAAGGTTACTCGATGCCAGGAATGGCGATCGCACCGGTGCGCTGCAACTCTTCGATGCCGAACGGCTCAAGTTGAGTGAGCAATTCATCTAGGTCAGCCGGCCGACTCGAAAGCGAGATCATCATCTGGGTGCCACGCACTCGAATCACACTTCCGCTGAACCCCTCGACAAGTTGCTCGACCTCGGCCAGGAGCGACTCGTCAGCGAGATTCATGCGCACGAGCACCATCTCGCGAAGTGCCGACTCCGCTGGTGACAGCTCGGTGATGTCGACAACATCGATGAGCTTGTCGAGCTGCTTCTTGATCTGATCGAGTGGGGCTGACTCGGCATCGACAACAATCGTGATCCGGCTGAACCGCTCGTCCGTTGGAGCGACCGCGAGTGATTCGATATTAAAACCACGCCGGGCGAACAGCCCCGCGACCCGCGCCAAGACACCGGCTTTGTTCTCGACGAGAACGGCAAACGTATGCACGTATTTCATCTGCGAGCGTTTCATCGCGACGTCTCCTTCTCCTGGAACGGCGGGACGACTACATCGGAATTGCTCTTGCCGCCGGGAACCATCGGGTACACGTTCTCCTCCGATTCCGTGACGAACTCGAGGACGACGGGCCGATCGTTGATGCTGTTCGCCCGTTCGATGGCTGCATCGACCTCATCGGGGTCCTCGACACGGATGGCGACGCAGCCCATGGCCTCAGACATCTTGATGTAATCGGGCACCGGCCCACTGAGGTCGACCTCGGAATAACGCTTGTCGTAGAACATCTCTTGCCATTGCCGCACCATGCCCAGATAACTGTTGTTGAGCAGTGCCACCTTGATCGGAATCTTCTCGACCGAGGCGGTGATGAGCTCCTGACACGTCATCTGGAAACAACCATCACCATCGACGGCCCACACGGTGCGATCGGGCATTCCCGCCTTTGCGCCAATGGCTGCAGGAATCGAATAACCCATCGTTCCCAGACCGCCAGAATTCAACCAGGTGTACGGGTGCTCAAACTTCCAATACTGACTGGCCCACATCTGATGCTGACCCACCCCCGACACGACGATCGTGTCCTCCGGAGACAGCTCATGGAGTCGCTCTAGCACCATCTGTGGTTTGAGCTTCGCTCCAGGCTCGGCGGCTTCGTACGCGAGCGGGTAGTTCTCTTGCCATCCACTGAGCGTCGAGCGCCATGGCCCATGGTCAATAGCCGTCGCAGCACCGATCTCATCGAGCATCGCCGCCATGACGCGTTTGGCGTCGCCACGAATGGCCACATCAGGTGTGCGGATCTTGCCGAGCTCGGCCGGGTCGATGTCGACGTGGATCACTTTGGCATCGGGAGCGAAGCCATCGAGGCGACCGGTGACACGGTCGTCAAATCGGCTTCCGAGTGCAATCAGCAGATCGGACTCCTGCATGGCCATGATCGCGGTGTAGTTGCCATGCATGCCCGGCATCCCAAGGTTCAGTTCGTGACTGTCGGGCAAGGCGCCGCGAGCCATGAGGGTCGTGACCACGGGAATGTTGAGCTTCTCGGCGAGCGCACGGAGTTCGTCTGCACCGCGAGCCTTGAGGATGCCTCCGCCGGCGTAGATGACTGGACGGGACGCCTGCAACATCAGCTCGACTGCGGCGGTGATGTCCTCGGGTTTGCCATCGAGCACGGGCTTGAAACCGGGGAGATCGACGGGAACGGGGTCGCGCCACGTCATCAACGAATCGGGATTCATCGCGTCGGCGAAGTTCTTCGGCAAATCGATAAGCACCGGCCCAGGGCGGCCGTGTGTCGCGATGTGAAACGCCTCGTGCACGATTTGAGGAATGTCGTTTGGGTCGGACACCAGATAGTTGTGTTTGGTGACCGACATCGTGATGCCGGTGGTGTCGGTCTCCTGGAACGCATCCGTACCGATCAATCCGTAGGGCACCTGACCGGTGATGGCAACGATTGGAACGGAGTCAAGATACGCATCGGCCAACGGTGTGACGATGTTCGTCGCTGCCGGCCCGCTGGTCACTATTACGACGCCCGGCTTGCCTGTCGCGTGCGCATAACCCGATGCCATATGGCCGGCACCCTGCTCATGACGCACGAGCACATGACGGAGCCCGGCCGCGATGACCGAGTCATACACGGGAAGAATCGCTCCGCCCGGGTACCCAAATACCACCTCGACACCTTCGTACTCGAGGGCTTTGAGGAGAGCCTGTCCACCATCCATTTGCATGCCATTGCTCCTAGCGCAGTGCGAGTGGTGCGGTAGCACCAGTGAAATCAGTCTGAAAAACGAAGAAACCTTCCCGGTTTGGGAAGGCTGCGAGCACTCGACGTCGGTCGAGTGCTACACGATTACTACTACAAGAATCTCAGGGAATTTCACGAAATAAGTATGCCCTGATGCCCGGCGATACGGCAACATGAACCGGTGGTTTCGAACGAACATCGCCGAGGAGTATTTCCAGGCTCCTTCAATCCGCTCACGATCGCGCACCTCGAGATTGCGTCCCGGGCCCTCGCCGAATGTGACCTCCACGAGGTTCACCTCGTGGTTTCCAAGGTCGCGCTCGACAAAGCAGAGCCGGAAGGTCCGTCGTTTGCCGAGCGGATCTCTCTACTCGAGGCCGACGCTGCCGAGTTCGATTGGCTCGTCGTCACCACGACAGGTGAGCAGCTGATCGCTGACATCGCCGCGGGATACGACGTCGTGATCATGGGCGCTGACAAATGGCATCAGGTCAACGACGTTGGGTACTACGACGATGAGGCGGACCGAGACGCAGCGCTTGCTCGCCTGCCGGAGGTCGTCGTGGCCCCGCGATCTGGGAGCGAGGCGCCAGCGGAACTCAAACTCGAGACCGCCATGGCCATTCGAGACGTCTCATCGACGGCAGCGCGGGCAGGCGACCGTTCCCTCATGGCACCGCACGCTGCCGCGAAATGGACACATTCTGTGCGCAACGATTCACCGGACTGAGGTCGACCGCTCGTCGGAACCAGCGCTATTCGAGAGTGGCGTAGTTGGTCGACCGATCTGCTGCACGCTGCGTTCCGACTTCGCCGACGGACGTTTCGAGGTCAGCCAGGTAGTGCTCGATCACTCCCGAATTCGAGTTCGATACGGTCGAGTGCAAAGAGTCCGGTGGCGTCTGTCGGTCGTGGTACCAGCCCTTCGACGCAAGCGCATCACCAAGAGCAAAGACGTCGAGCGCAACGTCGGATATGGGGTCACTTGCCATTGCGACGAGGTGGAAGGCGCCGTCGCCGAGCACGTGAACACCCTCGATTGCCTTAATACCTGCCCGCATCTCGTCAGCGTTGGCCAGGACCGACTCGGTGAGCCTCGAGTAGCCGTTGGTTCCAAGGTGTTGCATCACGGCCCAGGCAGCCGCCATAGGCAACCCTGATCGTGTGCCCTGCAAATTGGGAGAAGCGTAGAAACCCCCAAGCCAGTCGTTGAACACGAAGGTCTGGTACTTCCGGAGCTCCTTGGTGCGATGCAGGATCACGCTGACTCCCTTTGGCGCATACCCGAGCTTGTGGATGTCGGCCGAGATCGTCGTGACCCCATCGACGCGAAAATCCCATGGCGAGACCGGACGCCCAAGCATCTCGACGAACGGAAGGACGAAACCACCCATGCAAGCGTCAACATGGCAGCTTGCTCCGATCGACTTCGCGAGAGCTGCGATTGCGGGAATGTCGTCCATCACACCTTGGGGGTACTGCGGGGCCGACCCAACAATCAGCGCGGTGTTCTCATTGACGAGATCGGCCATCGCCTCGACGTCGGCCGACCAGTCCTCGCGCACCGGAGCTACGCGCACGGTGAGGCCGAATAGGTGGGCCGCTTTGTGAAACGCAGCGTGAGCGCTTCGAGCGACCACCATCTCGGGCTCCATGACATGTCGTTCGATCCGAGCACGTTCGCGGGCTGCTTTCACCGCACACAGAATCGATTCGGTCCCACCGCTGGTGAGAAACCCAGCTGTCGTATCCGGTCCGTGCAACAGGTCGGCTGTCCATCCCACGACCTCGGACTGGATGTCTCGAAGCGACGGAAACGCGAACGTATTGAGCGCGTTTTCATGCAGGTACATGACTGCTGCGCGTTCGGCGACCTCGCGCACTTCGGGCCCACCGTCGTAGACCATGCCGAAGGTTCGACCGTCTTCCCAACGCACGTCGTTGTCACGTTTGGCCGCGAGGTCGGCAATGACCTCGTTCGCCGGCCGGCCAGCCGAAGGCATTGGACTGCGCTGCGTCATGCGAGCCCCCCAGCGATGATTCCTGCGCCAATGAGGCCTGCGTTTGCGCCCAGGCCGGCCGTTGCGATCACCGGTGGACCATCGATCGCATACCCAGCGAGATCGCTCGCCGCCGCTTCAGCAATACGTGCTGCCAGGTCTGGTCGGGTACCGACGCCACCACCAAAGAGCACGATGTC
>RCNE010000450.1_pt1 | contig 22252 bp, 24 predicted proteins | sample 2041361 | NCBI WGS metagenome assembly RCNE01 (sample SAMN09708229, study PRJNA481090) | Marine sediment metagenome, whole genome shotgun sequencing project.
CCTATGGTCTTTGCAATGGCATCTGCTACTTTTTGATTATCTCCCGTAAGCATAATCATTCTTTTAATACCCATTTTTTTCAAAGCAGCGAGTGTCGCCATTGCTTCAGGACGTGCAATATCCATTACAGAAATAATTCCCAAATATTTTTGGTCTTGATGAATAATCATAGCTGTATGTCCGCCTGATTCAAGTACTGCCATCTTTTGGTCGATTTCGGTAGGGACTTTTTCGCCCGTTAATTCTTCAAAAAGTCTACGATTGCCAACATGAATTATGCTGTCTTCCCAAGTAGCTTTAATCCCTCTTGCAATTAAGGCTTCTAAATTTTCAGCTTCCGAAATTTTCATTTCCCCTAATTCTTTTTTTCCTCCTTCCACTATGGCTGCTGCCAAGGGATGATCACTCAATCCTTCTACGGCAATAGCGACTTTTAAAAGATGTTCTTTTGACGTTATTCCAAAAGGTATAGCATTGGTTAACTTAGGTTTACCTTCCGTAAGTGTGCCTGTTTTATCAAACGCAATAGCAGTAATTCCACCCAAATCCTCCAATGGTCTCCCTCCTTTTATCAATACCCCTTGACGAGCTGCTCTTGCTATCCCCGCTAAAACTGCACTAGGTGTAGAGATAGCTAAAGCACATGGAGAGGCAGCAATTAAGACAGACATAGCTCTATAAAAACTTTGGGAAAAAGTCTCATCAATTACTAGGAAAGCAAATAATAGTAAAACGACTCCAACCAAAACTATGGGGACATAGTACTTCTCAAATTTATCAGTCAAGTGTTGCGTTGGTGATTTTTGGGTTTCAGCTTCTTTTACCAAGGTAATTAATCGAGAGAGCGTACTATCTTTTGCCAGCTTTAACACTTTCACCTCTAAGACACCAATACCATTTATCGTACCTGCAAATACTCGATGTTCAGCGGGTAATTTATTTACATCATTTTCATCTTGCCATTGGAGACTTGGACGCTTATCAACAGGTAAACTTTCGCCTGTGATAGGTGCTTGATTGACTGCACTTGTTCCTTTAGAAACGACACCATCAGCTGAAATTTTGGAATTAGGTTTAATAACTATGATATCTCCTAAAATTAATTGCTCAACTCCTATTTCAATTAATTCTCCATCTCGTTTCACCAATGCCAATGGTGGTGTCAAATCAGAAAGTGCCTCAATAGATTTCCTTGCTCGCTTCATTGCATAGTGTTCCAAAGCATGGCCTAAACTAAATAAGAAAAGTAGTAAAGCTCCTTCACCCCATTTCCCCAAAGCGCCTGCACCTACTGCTGCAAAAAGCATCAAAAAGTCTATTTCGAATTTACCACGAAGAATATCTTTTCCTGCTGTAATGAAAGTGAAAAATCCGCCAAGTATTGCTCCGCATATAAAAAGAACCATCGGCAGCAATTCTGGCACAGTATTTACAAAAGAAAAAACTACCCCTAATCCCCAAAAGATGCCACTCCCAATAGCAAAATAGAGTTCGGTATTTTCACCTAAAAAATTTAGATACGCCGAAATATGATGATTATGATGATGTTCTTCTTCGGTGCTATCATTTTTTCCATTATGGATATCAATAATTTTCAAACCCGATTTCTCAATCGAGGAAATAACTTCTGAATAGATCGTTAAATTAGAATCCCATTCGATTTCCAACATTCCTGCTGACGAAGCCGACACTCTGGCTATTCCATTTTTTTTACGTAAAATCTGTTCAACTCTTCGTGCATGACGCGGATGTCTTATTCCTTTTACTTCTATTAAAAGGTGTTTGTAGCGATTTGTTAATTGGGCGCCACTTTGCATCGCAATTTGTTTGACCTTTTTTATTGATATGATTTCAGGATTATAATGAATACATACTTCTGATGGTATTGCCTCTTTAACATGAACCTTGTCAATTCCTTTTTCCTCTTCAAGGTCGCTTACTAATTTTTGAATACAATGGTCCTTTTCATCTATCGCTTCAGGAAGTAAAACAGGTATTTCGATTTGTAATTTCTTCATATAATAACGATAGTAATTATTAAGTAATTCCAATTCATTTTCTTGTTTTTTATTATTCCCTTCTTCTCCTTCGTTTTGTTGAAACCGACCAGCCAACTGTTATTTTTTCATCTTTTGGAGGCCGTATTTTTTAAGACTTGTTATTTATCAAAAAATTAAATTAAAGATATAACCAGAAATAATAATGCAAAGCGTTACAACGCCAAAGAAAATTCCAATAAGTTTCAAACTCATTACTTTTTTGAGCAACATCGCTTCCGGTATAGATAAACCAACTACGCCCATCATAAAAGCAATGGCTGTCCCTAGTGGAATTCCTTTACTGACCAATACTTGTACAACAGGTAATACCCCCGCAGCATTTGAATACATAGGAACGGCAAGGACGGTCGCAATCGGAACAGCGAAGGGATTTTCTTTATTCATATACTGTTCGAAAAAACCTTCGGGTATGTAGCCGTGCATTAAGCCCCCGATAGCAATACCGACGATGACATAAAGAACGACACCTTTTAATATTTTCATCACTTCTGCCCATATAATTGGAAGGCGTTGGAGAAAAGGGGTTTGTTCCATTTCAAATGCTTCGCTTTCTTTTTGGGCTTTTGCCAAAACTTCTTTTACCCAGGGTGTAAGGAATCTTTCCAGCTTAAATTTTGAAAGAATAATTCCTGCAGTCATTCCTAAAAGCACCCCACTTATGACATAAATGATAGTAGTTTTTAAACCAAAAAGACCAATAAAAAGACCAATGGCCACTTCATTGACCAATGGGGAAGTAATCAAAAAAGCAAAGGTTACCCCCAAAGGAATACCTCCTCTCACAAAGCCTATAAACAATGGAACAGATGAGCAAGAACAAAAAGGAGTAACAACACCAAAAACGGATGCCATTAAATATTCTGCTCCGTAAAGTTTGTTACGCGAAAGATAATTTCGCACCTTTTCAACAGGAAAATAACTGTTTACTATTCCCATAAAAAAAATAACAATAAAAAGCAAAAGCAAAATTTTGATACTATCGTAGAAAAAGAAATTCAAGGCTTTCGCCAAATGTTCTTCTTTTGATAAACCAAATTGCTCATATACCAACCAATCTGCAAACTGCTCAATCCAATCAAACATAATTTGGGTTTTAGCGCAGTAACTCCTTCAATTCACTAACAGAAGGAACACGCCCCTTCATTTTAATTTCACCATCAATTACGATTGCAGGCGTTGACATGACATCATATTCCATGATTTTTATAATGTCTTCTATCTTTTCAATGGTCACATCGGTTAATCCAAGTTCTTGAACTGCTTTCTCCACCGCAGAGGTGGTCTGTTTGCATTTTGGACAGCCTGTTCCTAGGATTTTTATTTCTTTCATTTTATTTGTTTTATTATTTACGCAGTTCATTAAACTTTTTATTCATTGCCTTCTTAACCAAGCTATTTTTCAACCAATATTTAATTGGATTCAAGAACTTTTCTGCTTTAGCTAAATACGCATCGGCATTGCTAAACGTACCAGCATCTTCTACCAAAACACCGTCCTGCATTAGGACATCTGTTTTACCATCCCATTCCTTTTGAAATTTATCTTTTGAGAGGCCACATCCGATTGATTCCTCTTGTTTATCTTCCGACATTTTGGATTGGATACCTTCGTATAATCTTAAGTCTACAACATTTTCAATAGCAGTCCATTATTCATTAATATAAACTTCAGCCCAACAATGTCCGGGTATTAATTTGGGTGTAAGCGAATAGGCCCATTTCGGAATTGTATTTATGAATAGAAGTTTAGAAACACTTCCGCAATGATACCTTGCATGTATATCGACAGCCCTAAACAATGCAATGGTCAAGGTCGTTTTCGTATTGCATTGACCAACTTGTTGCCTTAATACATCAGAGGCTTTTTGAAGGTTGTGCGTAAATGTGTAAGGTATTCCGTCACGTACAAAATGATAAATACGCTTCACCTTTTCGCTTTCAGCTGTAATGTCTGTCGTCAGTTCTAATGCTTTTTGTTTTACGATAGCTGTATTAAAACCTAACAAATTGGTTGCTTCTAAATACTCTTTTGATATTGTAGCCATATTTGTTGTTTACCAATTTTCCTAATCGTATAAATATCAGCGCTATCATTAATTTCTAATTAATAGTTTCAAGTATATTGTCCCTTGGAAAAGACCTCTGCTTCTTTTTCCATTTTCCCCAAGCTTTTGGAATCTTTCAAATAAGCTTAAACAATTTTACAGTTAATTATAGCGCTATTCAAACACCATATTTAATCATAATCGCCATTTGGCCCGCATGGTGGGTCGTATGCGACACTATTCTACCAAATGCCTCTGCCTTGGTCTTGGTGCCAAATTCTTTAGTGGTAATTGTTGTTTCCCAATCAAGGTCTTCCTGTTTTTCAATGATTGATTTCAAGGTATGGAAAGAATGGTCAACATACTCTTTTAGCTCAGCAAGATTTGTCCATTCCCCAGTATCCTTATGGGCAATTACAGTTTTTGCAACGACTTTTACTTCCTTTCCACCAAAGACGTTTTTAGCAAAGAGCAATTCAACGTCTCCTATGTGTCGTATTAAAAACCCAACGCTGTTAACCGAAGGGGGAAGTTTCTTTTTTAAATCTCCTTCGGTAAGATTTAGCATTTGATTTGAAAACCGTGTCCGCGCCTCTTGCCATAATTCTAAGAACGACTGTGTTTTTGTTTTCATTTTTCTAAAGTATACCTATTAAAAAAACTAGCCTCTAAAACCCTACGAGCATTTTCTAAAAGTAAGCGCACCTCCTCTAAACTTTGATTGCGTATGATAGTGATTTCCTCAAGGGTAAACTGGTACTCCGTTGCTAGTTCAAAGACCGTTCGCATGGGCAATGGTAAATTGTGCACTACCATATCCACATGTTTCCTGATGTTCTCTTCTCCCAAATCCTTATCAAGCTTGTCCATGATTTCCTTTTTGTAATCCTCCACAAAAACATGGTTAAGAACGTAGTCATTTTTGGGATAGGACATATCGTCCAGCTCTTCAATCATGACATAGTCGCCATCTCCATCCGTACTGAATTTCTCTTCCATCGCATCCCATTCAGGTTTGGAGTAATCATCAATATTTTTAAGGAAGTAATCATCGAATTCTTCGTCGATGATTGTGCTCTCCAAAAGTTCATCCGCTTTCTTGAACAACCAAGGATGCAAATCATCTTTATCCTTGACCAAATCAAAATGGTCATAAGCCTCAATAAATAGTTGGTCGATAAAATCATCTGGCTTGTATTTTCCTTTCGGAAGATTTCCCTTTGCTAAAGCAGCGTTTAATCTTTTGTTGATATAGCGCTTAACCTGATGAAAGGTTTTTAACAGCAAACTATTGAACGGTGCTTGATCATCCTCTTTTTTGTACCGTGCCAAATCTAAAAACGTACTCGCTACGAATACATTAAACTCCTTTTTACCTTTATAATTTGTTAGGGTGTCCATGATGTAAATTTTTTTTAGTTATTGAATTGTTCAAAAGTGAGGCTTTGTTTAATGGAATAAGATGACATTGGTCACTATTCATTAAATCTTATGGGTATTGGGTAACAACTATCCCTTTAAGTTTGTAATACGATTTTATTTAATGAAGTGATTTAAACTCTTTAAATGATCTTCTGCAGACCCCCGCTTCTTTTCTGTCAAATGACCGATATCATAGTTTAGGGTTTTCATCTCTTCTATTTTTGAACAAAACAGAATGTATGAGAACCATATTGATTCCTACTGACTTTTCAGAAAATGCAATGCATGCCGTGCAATATGCGATAGAACTATTTAAATGTGAACGAACTCAATTCTATTTTCTACATGCCTATGCAGATGAAGTATATGGCCCGTTTCGGACCAATTCGGAAATTGATGTAGAAGTGGAAAAGGAAAAGGCTAAAAAAGAAACTAATAAAAAATTGGATGCCTTGATTCAGGGGATAACCGATGTTCCTCCCAATCCTAGACATACTTACGAGAGTGTAGCTGTTTTTGATTCGCTTGTAGATGCGGTAAACGATTTTGTAAATGAAAGCAATATTGATATGGTTCTTATGGGGACTAAGGGACAGACGAACGATAAAAAAATAATTTTTGGGAGTCATACGGTTCAAATATTTAAATATGTACAATGTCCCGTTTTGGCTGTGCCAAAAGATGCCGAATTTCATCAGCCTAAAAAAATACTGTTTCCTACCAACTATATGTTGCCTTATAAAAGAAGGGAACTCAAATTATTGAACGGTATAAGTGGTGATTTTAAATCGGAAATCCATTGCCTATACATTTCAGATTTTGAAACCCTCAGCGCCCGACAAATAGATAACAAACGGTTTTTGAGCGAAAGTCTTCCTGATTCCTATTTGTTTTTTGAACAGACTGCCGTAAAAAATAAAACAAAAGCGATTCAGGAATACATAGAACTAAAACAAATTGATTTTCTGGTGATGGTCAATTCTCGACATTCTTTCTTGGAAGATATGTTATATCGTTCAACCATAGATGAAATGGGTTTGACGACTAAAACTCCTTTTATGGTCATGCAAAATTTACCAAGATAATTTAAGACAGCTATTATGAAAGAAATACTCTTGCCCACGGACTTCTCAGACTATGCCTTGAATGCCATTTTCACAGCTATCAAATTGCAGCATAAAACCCCATGTCATTTTATTTTATTACATGCTTACGAACCTGATACTAGAAATAAATCAGGCCGTCAAAGCTCAACTAGGGCAGGATTAGTCTATGACGCAATGCAAAAAGACGCATTAAACAAATTAGAAGAAACGCTAGATACGATATCAAAAGTTTCCGATTATGCGCAGCATACGTTTTCATTAAAAGCAAAACGTGGAGACTTAGCAACTGCGATAAGTGAACTCGTTCCAAAATATGACTTAGACTTTATTGTTATGGGAACTAAAGGCGCTACAGGCGCAAAGCAAATATTTTTGGGAAGCAATTCGGTAAGGGTTCTGAAAAAGGTTCGCAATTGTCCCATTTTAGTAATCCCTGAAAAGTTTAATTTTCAATCCTTGAGAAACATTGTTTTCCCTACGGAATACTCCCATTTCTTTTCTAAAGGACAGCTAAAACCATTAAGAGTATTGGCCGAGGCTTGGAAGTCGCAGATATTGGTCTTTCATGTAGCGCAGGAGTTCAAACTTTCAGAGCAACAGCTAGCAAATAAGAACATCTTAAAAGAGCGGCTAGACCCCATAAAGCATTCGTTCTATAAAGTAACCATAGAAAGTACCGTGGCTGCAGCTATAAACGATTTCGCTAATGAGCAATCGGCAGACATGATATGCCTGTTACACTACAGTCATACTTTCATGGAAAAATTAACGCAAGAACCGGTAGTAAATAGGGTCGGGTTTCATACCGAAGTACCCCTTTTGATCTTACCAGAGTAAAACCATACGATTATGATAAACGTACTAGTACCAACGGATTTTTCAGCAAATGCAAATCACGCTTTGCGCTACGCCATTTACTTATTCGAAAAGGAGGAATGTACCTTTTATATATTGAACGCCTATCAAACAGGAGCTTCAAACCTTGAGAGCATTAGAAATAGAGAACGTGACACCCGACTATTTCGCATTACTAAAGATGCCTCAGAAAGAGACTTAGCAGACGTATTTAAGACCGTTAAATTGGGGAATAATAATCCCAAACACGTCTTTAAAACCTTGTCTATCGCTGACACATTATTAAATGCCATTGGTAAGTCCGTAATTGACCTTAATGTCTATTATATTTTTATGGGTACCCAGGGCGCTAGTGGATTAAAAGGGGGATTCTTAGGAAGCAACACGGTAAAGGTTATTAGCAAAATAGATTTTTGTCCTATTGTTGCCGTACCTGCCGATTATAGTTTTGATATTCCCGATACCATTCTCTTCGCTACCGGTTTTGAGCATGTTTATGACAAATATGAACTGCACCCGATGCTAGTTTTAGCCAAACTATGGGAATCTAAAATTCGTGTTTTGCACTTAGTCGATAAAGAAAAAATTGCTGAACATCAAAAAACGGCTAAAGAAGTCCTTTCAAAAAGACTACACGAAGTACCTTACGAGATTATAGAGTTTAAGAAAACAGATAAAGTCTCTTCTGAAATTGCAAAACAAGTCGAACAAAATGAAGGAATTGGAATGGTAGCCATTATCGATTATTGGCACAGCTTTATGGAGAAGTTAACTCATGAATCAGTAGTCAAGAATGTAGCGTTCAAAACAAAAGTGCCTTTGCTAGTAATGCATCTGCCAGAATAAATCGAATGAGGAAGGAAGTCTTAGTATTAAGAGTTTAAACAAAAGTCCTGTTTACATTAACCGTAGCTTTATGTTAGTTTTGAATTTGCATATTTCGTATCGAGTACCCTAAGCAGCTCAATTCTCTCTTAACATCTTCCAAGGCTGTCTTACTAGCATGTAAGAACGTAATTGTACTATTTTCAATATCAACATCCAAAATAACAATATCCAAAATACGATTCAAATTTCTTATAACAATAGCTTTACCCGCAGCGGACGTAAAGTTATTTAAAGTAGCGAATGTTCTCATGATAGTTGATTTATTTAAAATTAGCTATTAATAACTAAGTATGAAATGATATTTATCAGTTGGGTAGCTAAAAAACTTTCTGAATTTTGAAAATAAGTTAAAACGTTTTTCCATGGATAACAATTCAAAAAAAATGGTATTTGCCATAGATATTGGTGGCACTTTTACAAAATTGGGACTCGTAAATCGAGTGGGCCAAGTTCTTACTAGTCAGGTATTCGAAACTGGGGCAAAGCTGCCATTTACTGAATTTAAGAAAAAACTAGCCGAGGAAATTAAGCGACTCATTCCAACTTTAGATATTACTAATACCATTCTCGCTATCGGCATCGGCGCACCCAACGCCAACTACAAAACAGGGGAAATGATAAATCCGCCCAATTTTAAATGGGGACAACGGGTACCTATCAAAAAAATGATTCAGGGCCTACTTGACTGTCCTGTTTATATGACCAATGATGCCAATGCGGCCGCATTGGGGGAATTGTATTTTGGGGTAGGCAAAAACATGAAGAACTTTGTGGCACTCACTTTGGGTACTGGCCTCGGTAGCGGAATCATCAACGAGGGAAAATTAATTTATGGCCAGTTCGGAATGGCTGGGGAATTGGGGCATGTTAACGTATTTCTTGAAGGGCGACAATGCAACTGCGGACTCAAAGGCTGTCTGGAAACCTATGCCTCAGTCACAGGAATCAAACGCAGCGTTTTTGAACTGTTAGCAGATAGCAATGTCGAATCTGTTTTACGCAGTTATAGTTTTGATACTCTTACGGGGAAAGAAATTTCCGAAGCGGCACACCAGGGCGATGAAATTGCTTTACAGGCTTTCGAACAAACCGCTAAAATTTTAGGCAGTAAAATGGCTGACACCGTAGCCCATCTTGAACCGGAAGCCTTTATCCTGACCGGTGGTCTTAGCCATGCGGGAGACCTCTTTTTAAGTCCCCTAGAAAAATATATGGAAGCTGCACTTTTCAATGCCTATAAAGGAAAGATTAAAATACTGTTATCAAAATCAGTAAGTGGTGAATCAGTTCTGGGGCCTGCAGCGCTGGCTTGGGAGGGATTAAATCAAAACTTATCTGCTAAGAAGCATCTCTAATTGCCCCCACAATCTCATGCTTAGGTAACGCACCAGACTTTCGCCATAATTGCTTCCCGTTTTTGAAGAGTAACATGGTAGGCACTCCCCTAACCTGATATTTAGTGGCCAAAGGCTGATTTTTGTCTATATCTATTTTTACAATACGAACGGCATCGCCCAATTCGTCTTTTACTTGTTTTAAAATGGGTGCCAAGGTTTTACATGGACCACACCATTCTGCGAAAAAATCTACTAAAACAGGGGTTTCAGAGTCTATTACTTTATCAAATTTTCCTTTCATGGTTGTTATATTTAAAACTGCAAATTACAAAATACTGATGTTCTGAAACTGACCAATGTCATGGTTTGTCTTTGTTCTTCAGCTTAGTTTTGAGTATTGAACTTATAAAAGCTATTATTATGATGAAAGTACTTCTTCCAACAGATTTTTCAGATAATTCATTTGAAGCTATTCGATATGCCTTACTACTTTTTAAAGATGTGAAGTGCGAATTTTCATTGCTGCACACCTATATGCCTCCAATTTATCATACCGAATATTTGATTGGAAGCCCAGGTCAAATTGGTTTGGGTGATGTGATTCAAGAAACCGCTATAACTAACCTAGCTAAATTACAAAAACGCTTAGAGGATCAGTACAAGAACAACAAGCACACATTTGAATCTTACGCATGCTTAAACACTTTGCCCAATCAGGTAAACGAAATGGTTGAAGACAAAAAAATAGACCTTATTGTTATGGGTACCAAAGGTGCTACTGGGGCGCAAGAAATTTTATTTGGCACACATACCGTTCATATTATCAAAAAAGCAAAATGCCCAGTCATCGCAATACCGCCCAATTTTGTATACGAGGTGCCCAAAGAAATTCTTTTCCCAACAGATTATGAGGTAGATTTTAAATCAAAACCGCTTGATATACTTTTAAAAATTGCCAAACAACACATTTCTAGCATTGAGGTGCTGCATGTATCGTATGGCTATGATCTTTCTAAAAAGCAACAGGAAAACAAAGAGAAGTTAGATGGTATTTTGCAAGATGTCGCACATCTTTTTCATAATCAACCCAATCAAGAAGTGATACAGGCTATTAACAATTTTCAACTAAAGCATAAGATGAACTTATTGGTGATGGTACAAAACAAACACACTTTTGTTGAGCGACTTTTTATTGAACCGGTCATTAAAAAAATAGGGTTTCATATTACGATTCCCTTTATGGTGATCCCACATTCTAAATAGCAATTATGATACGTAATATATTGGTTCCGACCGATTTTTCAAATGATGCTTACAATGCATTACATTATGCTACGCAATTATACAAACACGAAAAATGCACCATTCATATATTACATGCCTATAATAACCAATCTCATTTCAAGGAAAAATTTAAAGGTGGTAGGAGAACGAAAAAATTTCAAGATTTTTTAAGTGATAGGTCTGCCGAATCTCTTCAGGAAACCTACCATAAAATCATGGCCGATTCGGGGAAGAATTCATTGCATGAATTTATAACTGTTTCTAAAAATGATTCTTTAGAAAAAGCCGTTAAAGGCTATATGGTTCAAAACACTATAGACCTTATCGTAATGGGTACGAAAGGAAGAACAGGGGCTGTAGATATTTTTTTGGGAAGCAACACCATTCAAATGTTCAAAAGCAAAATCGATTGTCCATTGCTCTGCATCCCCAAACAATTAGACTACCATACCGTTTCTCAAATAGGCTATATTACTAGTTTTGAACATCCTTTAGAAAAATTTTCGTTGTCCATAATAAGATCATTGACAGCCCAATATGAAGCTTCTCTAAATGTCATTCATGTATACGAAGATGGTAAAATTGATGCTTCTCATGAAGTAAACAAAGACATCCTAAGTAAATATTTTAAAGGCACCGATCTTCTGTTTCATACCATTCCACTAGAAAAATCAAAAGCAAAAACAGTTGCCAAATTTACGAAAGTAAATAAAATAGATTTGTTGGCTATGTGTTACTATCCACATTACTTCTTGGATAAACTATTTCGCGAGCCCGTTGTTCTAGACCTGAGTATTTACACAGAAATACCCTTGCTAATTCTGCCAACTGAAGAATGACAAATATCATTTCATAGGATAGTATACCGTTATACTTTTATTATATAACCTAAATAGTTTTGTTATGGACAAAAGAATTTTATTACCTACGGATTATTCAAAAAACGCACTCAATGCCATTAGATATGCTTTGGATTTATACAAAGATGTGCGCTGCGATTTTTATTTCTTAAACGCCTTTCATGCCTCAGGTTATTCTTTAGATAGTTTACTTGTAGCCGAACCAGGAGAACGTTTATACGAAGCCGCAAAACAAGGGTCCCAAAAAGGAATGGAGCGCTTAATGGAAGTCTTGAGCTTTCATCCTGAAAATGATAAGCATAAGTTTCATACAGTCTGTACTTTCAACACGCTCTTGGTTGCGGTAGAAGAAGTTTTAAAGGCAAAGGATATCGATATTATTGTTATGGGTACCAAAGGCGTTACCGATTCCTCAAATACCATTTTAGGAACCAATACCGTTGGCATTATGGAAAAGATCACCCAATGTCCGGTTATTGCCGTTCCTTCTGATTTTAGTTTTTCACCTCCAAAAGAAATCGTCTTCCCGACCGATTTCAAAACCGCTTTCAGAAGAAAGGAACTCCATTATATGTTTGAAATCGCCCAGATGCACAAATCGAGTATTCGTGTGCTACATATTGAAAAAGAGGCAGAACTCAATACGGGACAAGAAAACAACAAAGCTTTGATATCCGATATGATGGAAGGTATCGACCATAGTTTTCATACCCTTACAAAGATTAGTGTTAGTCAGGGAATTGAAGCTTTTATAGAAAGTCGCGATAGCGATATGATTGCTTTTCTCAACCGAAAACATCGGTTCTTTAGTAGCATCCTTTCCAACCCATTAATTAAGGAAATTGGCTATGATAGTACCATTCCGATGTTGGTATTAAAAGATAATTCTTAAAACTAGAAACTGATTCCCGCCTTTGCTGAAATAAATTCAGCGCGGACGCGAGAATGAAACTAAAAAACATTTATTATGAAAAAAATAGGAATATGGCTTGATAAAGAAAAAGCCCACGTTGTAACCTTAAAAAATGATACCGAGAATTTTGAAACGATATTTTCAGAGCTAGACTTTTTCCATCCAAAAGGAGGTTCAGGCACCAAATTTAAAGGAGGTCCACAAGATGTAGTTCAAGACAGTAGATATCTAGAGCGTGAAAATCATCAACTTAAAAAATACTTTCATGCTATTGCAGAGGAAGTACTAGATACTGATATTTTGGTTCTTTTTGGCCCAGCAGAGGCAAACGAAAAGCTTAGAAAAGAACTGGAACTATCGTATCCTCAACTTGCAGCTAAAATTAAAACCATGGTAAAGGCAGATAGCATGACCGATAATCAGGTAAAGGCCTTGGTACGCGATTTTTATAAAGTTATTTAGCTTTTTTAGCAACAGCTATTCTGATACAAAATATGACCAAAACCCAACATATTGTAAAGTCTTCTGGAGAAAAAGTCAAATTTTCCATAGAAAAATTACGTGGTTCCCTCAGACATAGCGGCGCTGACGATATCTTGATTAATCAAATCGTAGATACCGTGCGCGATGAATTGTACCAAGGTATCTCGACCAAAGAGATCTACAATCGTGCTTTTGCACTCTTGAAAAAAAAGAAATCAATTTTTGCATCTAAATACAAATTGAAGAAAGCTATTTACGAATTGGGGCCTACAGGCTTTCCGTTTGAAAGATTCGTTTCAGCCATTCTAGAGTTTTCAGGCTATACTACTGAAGTAGGTAAACATATGTCAGGTATTTGCGTATCGCACGAAATAGATGTCTTTGCCGAAAAGAACGGCAGCATACATATTATAGAATGTAAATTTCACAGCGAAGAAGGCCGCAATTGCAATGTAAAAATACCCTTGTACATCAACTCACGCTACAGGGATGTCAAAGCAAATTGGGAGAAAAAAAATGAAAAAAAACAACTAGAAAACGGCTGGGTGGTAACCAATACCCGATTCACCAAAGATGCTCTTCAATATGGTAAATGTGTTGGTTTATATCTGTTGAGTTGGGACTACCCAGAAAAAAATGGACTCAAAGAACGAATTGATAGATTGGGTCTTTATCCTATTACTGTTTCAACGCTTTTGACCAATAAAGAAAAGCACTTTTTACTGAGTAGAGATATTGTGCTCTGTAGACAATTAGTAAAAGACAAGTTTTTTCTAGACCATTTGCACATTTCCAAAGAACGAAAGAAGAAAATAATTCAAGAGATAACCCAACTATGTAATCCGTAAGGCATGAACAAAGTCAAAATTCATTTTTTAGGAGCTGCAGGAACAGTCACTGGTTCAAAGTTTTATTTAGAAACTCCCGAACTGAATATCATGATTGATTGTGGTATGTTTCAAGGGGTAAAAGAACTTCGAGAAAAAAATTGGCAACCCTTACCTATAGACGCTTCTAAAATCGACGCTGTTTTACTAACCCATGGCCACCTAGATCATACGGGATACCTACCTCGATTGGGAAAAGAAGGGTTTATGGGAAAGATTTTCGGAACCGCACCTACACTAGCTATAACCGAAATTATTCTCAGAGATAGTGCCAAAATACATGAGGAAGAGGCCGAAAAAGCGAACGCAGACGGGTTTTCAAAACATAGCCCTGCCCTACCCTTCTATACCCTAAAAGATGCGGAAAAGGTGCTAGGGTTTTTCCAATCACAAGAACAAGAAAAATGGAATCAACTTTCTGAAAATATCAGGTTTCGGTTCGTATATAATGGACATATTATCGGCTCATGTTTCATTGAGATTGAAATTTTCGGAAAGCTTTTCGTTTTTTCTGGGGATATAGGAAGACAAAATGACTATCTCTTAGCACCTCCAAAACATCCAAAATGGGCAGATTATCTTTTTGTTGAAAGCACCTACGGTCACAAGCTTCATCCTGAAGAAAACGTTGAAGATATATTGGTCAAACTTATAACCAAAACTATCAATGAGAGAGGAAACCTCATCATTCCATCGTTTGCCGTTGAACGCTTACAATCTTTGATGTATGTTCTTTGGAAGCTATATCGAAAAAATCGGATTCCTAATATTCCCATTTTTGTAGATAGTCCCATGGGGAATAACGTTTTATCCGTCTTCAAAAATTTCCCCAATTGGCATACCTTGCCGATGGATGAATATAATGCCATGTGCAACCATATTAATATCATAAGTTCATATGCCGACACCTGGAAGACTATTGATGACCCGCGCCCAAAAATTGTCATTGCAGGAAGTGGAATGGTTACCGGCGGGAGGGTTTTAACCTATTTGAAACAACTCTTAGATGTCCCCACAACCAATGTGCTTTTAGTTGGCTATCAAGCCGAAGGAACTCGAGGAAGATTATTATTGGAAGGGACACATGAGCTTAAAATATTCGGAAAATACATTCCTGTAAAAGGTAAAATACATCATCTAGAAAGCCTTTCAGCACATGCCGACCAAGGGGAGCTTATTGCTTGGGTCGGTGGTATTCAAAACATTCCTGAACGTGTTTTTTTGATTCATGGAGAGCCAACTTCCCTTAATGGATTCCGTGTAAAAATAAAAGATGACTTTGGTTGGAATGTTCATATTCCTTGTTTATCCGAAGAACTAGAAATTATAATCCCGTAGGTTAAATCTGATATATATCATTTTATTCTAACTAATATAGAATTATCTTGAGTATGCTTATTAAGGTTTGTGAATGAACTCCCAAAAGCCTCAAAACCCTTAATTATATATACTATGAAAGACACCTACAATACTAAAGAACAGAGCAAAAAAGTGGAAGAACTACATTCCGAATTACAGGGGTGGAAATCAAATCTTAATTTTTTTGAAGACGAAATTATTTTCATTGACCATCTTCTAAATTCTTATGTTTTTCAGCCCAATACTCAGAACCTCTTCGAACGTTTGCAGGATTATCAATATCGAATAAAAAAGTCCACAAGTAGCAAAATACAACTGCTGAAATCAATTACTGAGCATGAAAAAAAAATAGGCGGAATGATAGAATCTACTGACGAATATTGTGACCTGCAGTACTATCGTAAGCATGATGCTCTCAAGGCCAAAGTGGTAGCTTATATCTCAAATTTCAGAGAACTCAAATCTGAAATATTTAACTACGCAGGTGGCATTTTGAAAAAGCGTAAACAGGCGTCAAATAGCTAAAAACCTGTTCCAAACTGATTTTTATCATTTTATAAGCGCTGCAACAAGCATACTTTTAGAATAAAGAAATATTGAATTGGTGTAATCTGTTAAAATCTAAGAATATGAGACCTCAAAAACATATAGAATGGTACGATACGAGTGAGATGCACGAACATTCGAAAGAATGGTTTTCAGAACTCTCCTTTATAAAAGATGAACAACAGTTTTTGAATAATTTGATTGAATCTTTTGCTTTAAAACCTTTGGACAAAAAAGTATTCAAGCAGTTGTCTGATTTCAAAAAGTCAATTACCGAAAACCATGGTCGATTGATTTCAATTTTCAAACAGGTTCAGAAACACATGAACCAATTAGAAATTCTATTAGATGATGTGAACCAAATTGAAATGGAAAAAGCTTATCGAAAGACCCATGAAAAACTGTTCATGAAAGTGAACGAATACCTAATAGGCTTTAGAAATATAAAGCAAAGTGGGTTTTCAAATCTAACACACTTACTCAAAGAAAACAAAAAGATTGCCCTCGGTAATCCTGAATACAAACTTAGAGCCTAAAACGACTATCATGAAAAATTTATTTGTAGTTATACTTCTTACAACCTTACTCTATAGTTGCTCTTCAACGCAATTGGTAAATAATTGGAAAGATCCTGATACGGTTTTATTCCATGCTTATAAAGTTCTCATAGTTGGTATGACCGAAAATGAAACGGTTCGTGAAGATTTTGAGAATAAATTGAAGGCGGCGTTTGAAAAACGAGATGTAGAAGCTGTAAGAAGCCTTGACCTTTTTGATGTGCAATTCACCACAGCAAAACAATCTGAAAAACAGCTATCCGAAGTCGAAGGACAATTACTGGACAAAGATTTTGACGCAATACTCTTCACAAAGGTCATCGGTTCAGAAGATAAAAGAACACTACGTGCAAAATTATCGAATGTCGACAGGTATTTAAATACATTTCAAGACGATTACCTGAGACATCAAGGCATTTATTATGAAGATGATTATTATGAAACCTTCACCGTATTTCATGCAGAAACTGCGCTATACTGTATATGTGTTGGTAAAGAACGCCAAACCATCTGGAAAGCTGGGATTGATATAACAGATCCTCAAAATTTCCAAAAATCAATTGATGACTATGTGAAACTCGTAATACTGGCCATGGAAGAACAAGATTTAATTTTTCATAAAAAAGAGAAAAATGAAGTTACTGGTTTATAGTGCCAAAAAAATTGAGATTCCTTTTTTGAATGAAGCTAACGATGGCAAACATAAAATAACATATTCCAAAAATGCCCTTGATTCGGAAACCGCAATTCAAGCTGCTGGTTTTAAGGCCATCTCCATTTTTTCAGGAGATGACGCAAGTAACATCGTTTTGGAAAAGCTATGGGATTTAGGCGTGCGATATATTATCATTCGAGCCACAGGGTTCAATAACATACAGATAAAACCAGCTTATCAGCTCGGGTTTCAGGTCGCCAATGCTCCCAACTATTCCTCACATGCGATAGCCGAGCATGCTGCCGGACTTCTTTTGGCTCTAAATAGGAAATTGATTTTGGCCGACCGTCAAGTACATCAATATAACTTTTTACTCAACGATTTGTTAGGATTCAATCTACATGGAAAGACTGTCGGCATCATTGGAACAGGAAATATTGGTTCAGTAATGGCGAAAATTATGAACGGTTTTGGTTGTAACATTTTAGCCCATGATTTAGAGCCAGATACTAATTTGGTAGAACTATGCAATGTGAAGTATACAAGTTTGGAGGACCTCTGCAAAAGGTCAGATATTATCACAATACATATTCCTCTATTGTATGAAAATCATCAACTAATCAATAAAGAGAAGTTCGGATGGATGAAAAAAAATGCCATACTCATTAATACCTCGCGAGGGGCTATCGTTGAACACAAAGCATTGCTTATGGCCTTAGCGGCAAAACAATTAGGTGGCTATTGCGCAGATGTATATGAAAAGGAAAAAGGAATTTTTTTCAAGGATAATTCCAAAGTAGGGATTAACGATGAACAGCTTAAAAAATTACTATCATTTCCGAACGTTCTACTTACGCCACACCAAGCGTTTGTAACGACGGAAGCTTTAGGAAATATCGCTAAAATCACCATCCAAAATCTGAATGATTTTGAAGAAGGTAAGACTTGCAAAAACGAAATTGGCTTTGAAACCCTAATCCTATAACACCGGACTGAACACCTTTCCTAATCCTTCTTTCAACTTATCGCCCCAAGGTCTTTTCATGTGTTCTTCATACGTTAATAATCGACTTATGTTGCTATCTTTTAAAAAATCATCCTTCAATAATTTAGTAAAAGGTGCGTCGTAAATGATGGCGTTTACCTCATAATTCTGCTCAAAACTACGGTCATCAAGATTAGCAGTTCCTATGGTCGAAATTGCATCATCACTTACAATAATTTTGCTGTGTAGAAACCCGTCAGGAAAGAGATATATCTTAATTCCTGATTTAAGAAGTGCCTGGAAATAAGAGCGAACACACCACCCCACAATTTTACCATCCACTTTTTCCGAAATCATCAGTCTAACGTCTACCCCACTTAACGAAGTGGTCTGTAGCGCCTGTATGATTGCCGGTCCAGGGATTATATACGGATTGGTAATATAGAGATAGTCTTTTGCCTGATTGATGATTGTAAAATATGCCTGTTCCAAAACAGGAAAATCATCATCTGGCCCGCCTGAAACAATTTGTACCGATTTTCCAATGTCAGAAGTATTCAGATTATTTGATTCAGGTAATGACGTAATCGATTTTTGGCTTACCAAATACCAATCCACGGCAAACACATCATCCAATTGACTTGCTGCTGGCCCTTGAATTCTTAAGTGCATATCATGCCAATTCCCTAAATAAGGGTCTCCTTTCAAGTACTTGTCAGATACGTTGATACCTCCTGTAAAAGCGACTTTACTATCGATGACAATTATCTTGCGATGATTCCTGTAATTTACCGAACGCAGAAAACGTCCGAATTTAAAAGGTAGAAAAGGGTACACTTCAACCCCTATAACCAAAAGCTTTTTTAAATACGTTTTACTCAATGAAAAACTACCAACGCCATCATAAATCATTCGTATTTGAACTCCTTGGCTAATCTTATCCTGAAACAATCGAATCAACCTATCTGCCAATTCACCTTCCTCAAAAATATAATATTGCAGATGTATTTGGTTTTTGGCCTTGTTCAGGGCATCAAAGATAGCTTCGAAGGTTGTTTTTCCATCTTTAAGCGGTTGGAGCAGATTATGACGCGTAACAGGAAAATTGCAATTGTTATAAATAAGTTTCATTAGTTTTTCATAACCTCCTACATCAGTATATATCATTGGAGAGTTGGAAAAAGTTTGAAGAAAAGGCTTATCCAGCTTGAGCAATTTCTTCTTGCGTCTGTTCCTACCTAAAAGTATATATAATAATATACCGCCAACAGGAATAGTGAATATGGCCAAAAGCCAAGCCAAAGTTTTCGTTGGTCTAGCTCCATTTAAAATGAGGCTCAGCACGATGAAGAGCGCCAAAACAACGTATAGGGAAAGAAAAATGGTTATCCACACAGAAGTGTTTTTAAATAAGTAAGTAGTCTGTTAGTAAAATTTTTAAAACTACATTAGTCTAAATGTGACCGGAATGCTATAAGGTACATTAACTGCCCTTCCCCTTTGCTTACCAGGTGTCATTTGAGGTAATACTGAGATGATACGATGAGCCTCTTTTTCTAGAAGATGGTCTGGTCCTCTAGTTCTTATTCTGGTTATAAATCCATCGGAATCAATAATAAATTGTACGTACACCTTACCTTGAATTCCCATTTCTAAGGCAGCATTTGGGTAGCTGAAATTCTTTAGAATATGTGCCTGCATTTTTTGTTGAAAACAGGCTCTTTTCTCAGCTTTGGTGCCTTGCTCGCACCCTGGAAAAACTGGAATATCCTCAATTACCGCAAAAGGAACTGTGACGTCTTCTTCGATCTCACCCACTTCAATATCATCAACGGCTAAAATATCGGAAACTTCGGTATCTTGATTCATCTCAGTACTTTGTATAACAGTCTCTTCGATTTCTATTTCATCTTCCACAACTTCGATTATCACAGGCGCAGACGGTGCTGCTGGAGGTGGCGGTAATTTTAAAGTCTCTGTTATAGGTACTTCTTCAAGTAACTCTGAATCGATGTTTTGTGCGATAACTAGCTCCTTAAAGGCAGTATCATAACTTTTATGCTCCAACGCTATCAATGTTATGAAGAGCACTAATGCTAGCCCTATGACAAAATAGAGTCCGCTGTTGCGATTCAAATCGGCTTTTGGGTTCTTTTTAGCTTTCATAATTTCTAGATTTAATAACCACAAGGTAAGCACGAAGATTTTTTTTAACCATGACATTTGTCAGTTTTTAGTTGATACCATTTCTAATGCCCAATTTTCATTTATAATTTCTATTTATCAAAAAAGAGGGCACAACTGATATAAATCATTTCTTTTCAAGTGCATTCTAGTGAACTTAGTATTACAATTTGCCAGACAGGTTTTCGGCAAACTTCTCAGACCAAAAAATATGGTAACTAAAAACAAATAATCATGAAAAAAATTACTTTTTCTATTATTCTCATAATACTATTTTCTGTTCAGCTTATTGCTCAAGAATCTTTTTTAAGGATCAATACGGGCGGGACAGAAGTTAATTATAGTGGTGACGTCTTTATCACGGACAGCTATTTTGATACAGGCAATACCTTAGTACGACCACAAACCGGACTGCCCGAACCGTACCAAAGTTTTAGGTACAGCCCGTCACAGCAAATGAGCTATGACATTCCATTAGCAGACGGAGAGTATACCGTTAACCTCCATTTTGCCGAACTTTGGTTTGGTGCAACGGGCGGGGGTGTAGGCGAAGTTGGCAAGCGAATATTTGATGTGAGCCTTGAAGGGCAATTGGCTGAAGATAATTTAGATGTGTTTGCCGAGGTAGGGGCAGAAGCTATGTTGGTCAAGACGCATACGGTAATGGTTACTGGTGGTGTATTGAATATTGATTTTTCTTCTTTGGAGGCTGATGGAGGAGAACGCCACCCAATTATCAATGCCATTGAGATTTTAGGTGAAACAACCAGTCCAGTAAATCCTATTATATCAGCATTAACATTGAGCCTTGACCCCAACCCCAATAATATAGATTTAACAGGAAGCAGAGTAATGTATGCCGGTTGTACAACTTGTAATAGTCGATTTATAGCCGAAGTTAATGAAGGAGTAGGTAGTATTCATTTTGTATTAAATGGCCCTATAAATTTTGAAGAAACAACGAATGATATTTTAGGAGATTCTCCGTTGATTTTTAAAGGGGGTGATCATATATTACCGGTAGGTGCATATACTTTAACGGCAACTCCGTATTCCGCTGCCAATAAGGGTGGAGAAATGGGTGAAGCAATCACAGCAACTTTTAATGCTCAAGAGGGTATTTTCACCGTTTTGGGAATAACGGATGCAACAAGTTGTATTACGGCTGATGGAAGTACGGTCATATCGACAGATGGAAGCATACCAGATAACGACGCAACATGGAGCCATGATCCTCTTTTAGGTGGGATCTTAGCAGACGATTTGTCCGCTGGAAACTATCGTGTAACTATTCATTGGGGCTCTATAGGTAGTAGTTCTGATGTGGTTTTTGATTATGAAATTGAATCATTGGACGGAGAGGATTGCCCGATCCCCGATGATTTTGCTTTGCGCATCAACACAGGTGGTGCAGAAATCAATTATGACGGTGAGACCTTTATGGCCGACTCCTATTTCGATACAGGCAATGCCTTGGTAAGACCACAGATAGGATTGCCAGAACCGTATCAATCGTTTCGATATAGCCCCTCACAGCAAATGAGTTATGATATCCCCTTACCTGATGGTGAGTATACTGTAAACCTTTATTTTGCCGAATTATGGTTTGGTGCAACTGGTGGGGGAGCTGGCGGAATAGGTAGTCGTGTGTTCGATGTCAGTATTGAAGGCCAATTGGCAGAAGATAATTTAGATGTATTTGCTGAGGTTGGCGCCGATGCTATGTTAATGAAAACGCATACGGTTACGGTTACTGGTGGGGTATTGAATATCGATTTTGATTCTAGGGATGCCGTTGGTGGTGAACGTCACCCAATAATTAATGC
>RCNE010000482.1_pt1 | contig 22246 bp, 2 predicted proteins | sample 2041361 | NCBI WGS metagenome assembly RCNE01 (sample SAMN09708229, study PRJNA481090) | Marine sediment metagenome, whole genome shotgun sequencing project.
AAATTAATTCCCCCCCCCCACAGTACACTAGTTAAATCGTACCCCACATACGAATTTGAACAAACCTATACATGCATTGGTTTTAACGAACCAACTATTATATGCATAAAAATTACACTAGCAGAAACTCACCAACTCTGCTTCTAAAAAAATTACTTTCTTATAAATTAATTGATAACCTCAATTTTAAGGGCAGCGCTGTTTCAGGTGTTAGCCCGTATTTTGTTATATACAATCCAAAACAATTCGCTATCCCACTTTTTAATTCATTCTCAGTTATGAAAAATTTTACACTACTCTCCATTATTTTCTTTTTTACCACATTTGCGTTTAGCCAAACGCCTTGTGGTACAATCAGTCCTTTGGATTGTGACCAAGTAGAAGTTAGTCTTCCTGTTAATTTAGATTTTAATGGTAGCGGTGGGGGAATCCTTTCGACGGGTTTTACCATGGTGGATCCACCTTCCACACCTTTAATCGCGGACGAGGCAATAAACGATGCTAACATTCTAGGTCTTATTAGTGCTAATTTGGAAGTATCTGGTGGTAGTTTAAACGTTACGGCGACTAATGGAATTAATTTTAGTAGGCTAAACGGGAATCCAAGTAGTAGTGCAACGAATTCTCAAATGAATGCCTTGGCAGTAGGTTTTTCCGCCGCTTCCAATGTGATTGATATAAGGGCGATAATTGACCAGCCAAATTTTGCTGGTTCGCTTAATAATAACGCTAGTGGCTCTCAACAGGCTGGGATTTGGTTCGGGCTCAATGAGAATAATTTTGCCAAGCTGGTAGTTGTAAAGAGCAGTGCTACCCAGCAAAAGATACAACTGGCAATCGAGCAAGCTGATGGGGTAGGAGATGCGCCGAATTTTTCTATAGCAGAATTAAATACGGCTAATTTTAATATTTCAGGTGTTACCTCTATTAGTTTTAGAATTTCAATAGACCCAACAGATAATTCAGTGAGTGGGTTTTATTCTTTAAATAACGGAACCGAAATACAGGTTGTCGGTGCCACACCAAGTCTCACCGCTCCGGCTAAATTCATAACTGGAGTAGATCATGATACTGATGTAACAACAAACTCTTTGACTTATGCTGGTATTATGACGTCCACGCGAAGAGCAACAGGAGGTTCTTTAGTAATTTCCTATGATAGTTTTTCTGTGGTGGAAGATGTGCCAGTGCCGCCGGCTATGGTATCAGCCCCATATCGTATGAACGTAGCCGGTGACGACTACACGTTAGGCAGTGATTTGTTCCTGGCGGAGGACACCTCTTATTTGATTGAACGTGATGGTCCAAGTCCGTCGTTCAGTACTACTACTTATACGCCAAACCCAGGGGATACCGATTTGTACTTCCCACGACGATACAATAATGATTTTGGTTATGCATTTCCTATAGCTAATGGAAACTATCAAGTAGCCTTACATATGGTAGAAAACTTCTTTACGGCAAGCGGCAATAGGATTTTTGACATTCTTACCGAAGGTACTGTAGCTGTTAATGATTTAGACCTTGCTGCTTCTTTTGGCAAAGGAGTTTTAAGAATAGAGACACTAGATGTAACAGTCACTGACGGAGTATTGAATATTGACTTTTTAGCTTCTCAAAATAATGGTATTGTACAGGCTATAGAAATTTTGCCCGCACCAGTCAATCAGGCACCTGAAATTACTAGTGTAGCGTCTGTAGATGCTGCCGAGAACCAAACTGGTGTAATAGATGTGGTTGCAACTGATGATACCGATTCAGAAGGCTCCGGTCTTAGTTTCGCTTTAAGTGGTGGAGTCGATGACGTACTTTTCACCATAGATGCAGATAACGGATTGGTAACTTTTATTACTGCCCCGGATTTTGAGCTTCCGGGCGATACGGGTACGGACAATGTTTACGATATACAGGTAACGGTTATCGATTCCGGTACGCTTTCGTCGGTACAGGATATCGCGATTACGGTCACTGAAGTAAATGAAGCACCAGAAATAACCAGTATAGATAATGCTTCCGTTCTAGAAAACCAAGATGTAGCCATTGATGTCGATGCTATTGATGATAATGATGTTCAAGGGCCCGGGCTGCAATATACTATCGAGATAGACCCGTTGACGGATCATATTTTGTTTTCGATAGATAACGTAACCGGAGAGGTTACCTTCCTTACGGCACCCGATTTTGAAAATCCATTAGACAACGGTGCCGACAATAACTATGATATTAAAGTAACTGCTACCGATTCTGGTGCGCTAAGTGCTACTCAAGAGATTACCATTACAGTAACGGACGAGGATGAAACACCTGTGACTACTGATTTTTCTTTTCTCGAGAATTTTGATAACTATTCAGTATCAGGTAATTTAGACGCAATCTCGAATGGAGATTGGGTTAAACAAGATGGTGATGAAGGCTTGACGGGTATCCCAGTACTTTCTGAAGGGCTTACCACCTTGACCTCCCATTCATTGGAAATAAATAGTGCAACTGAAATTGCGGTATACAATTTTCAAAAATTAATGGATACCCCAGTTTCATTACAGGCTAACGTTCCATTCTATTACGGAACTTATTTTGAAGTTTCAGAATTGGGTGGTGGTGAAGGAAATAGGATTCGGGTAGCATTACGAGTCGATGACAACAGTGGTGAGGCTGGTGCTGGTTGGATTCGTCAAATTATTGGAAATTATGGGGGTGCCATAAATGCTAGATTAGGACTTGGAAATTCCAACTCAAATTCAGGTCAAGAGGAGATTTATTTAGATCAATTATTACAATTTGTAGTAAAAGGTGTTTGGGATGGAGCAAATACTATTTCTTATCAATATACCTTAGCTCCGTCAATAAATGAAGCTAATAACAATTGGATTAATGCGAGCAGTACACATGCTGTAAGCGGAATTCCTCAGTTAGGAAGAATTTTCATAAGTTCTGTAAGTACCGTAAATAATGGTAAAATAGGTCCAATTCGTTTGAGCACTCAATATACTGAAGTGGTAACTGAATTGGTTGATAGTAATCCATTTGCTGTATTTAATTCTACTGTAACTGATTTGACAATAGATGTTGATGCTTCCGCTTCTTTGGATGATGGTACCATAGCATCCTATACATGGGATTTTGGTGATGGTAGTTCCGGTTCTGGAGAATCTACATCGCATACGTATATAAATGGTGGGACATATACTGTTGTATTAACTGTTGAGGATACGGTTGGAAATACGTCTATAACATCGCAAGAAATTACAGTAGAAGCTCCTTTCGTCGCAACGTTCCCATATCAAATTAATTTTCAGGATGGGGATACTACACCTCCGACTGGATATGTAAAGGATTTTGGACAGGAATACGGGGATAAAGATGGTGAACTGACTTATGGTTGGATTAAGTTATCTGATGGTACTCCATTAGATTTGACTACACCTAGTAACGGTTCAGGAAGAAACCGGACAGTTGCTGGTGTTGACCTTTTATTGAATACGTTGATTCATGTTCAAGGAAATGATATTGGATCATGGACAGGTAATCGCGCAACAGAAGGTGTTTGGGAAATTGCCCTTGATAACGGTTGGTATGAAGTTGCAGTAGGTGTCGGTGATCCAAATACGGATGGGAACGCAGCTGACTCGCCTATACACTATATTAATGTGGAGGGTACGAATGCTATCCCATTATTCGTGGTGGATTTTAATCTACCCGAAGGAGATACCGGTCGCTTCCAGACCAATACGGTAATAGTCCAAGTTACTGATGGTAAATTAACCATTGATGCAGATGATGAAGGAGCGTTTAGAACAAAAATAAACTATGCTACCATAGCACAGGCTGCAGATCCAAGATCAATGGATGCAGAGCTTATAACATTTATGATTAATGGTATAGATGGTACTATAGCATCTACAGACTCTAGCAGTGGTACGGTTACTTTAGAGGTGCTCAATGATTCCGACCTTACGGCTTTAACCCCAACTATTACAGTATCTGATGCTGCTGCTATAGCTCCTCTTTCGGAAGTTGCGGTTGATTTCACAGAACCTGTGGATTATATAATAACTGCAGAGAATGGTACGACAAAGACATGGACGGTAACGGTGACTAAGGAAGCGGTAGCTCCTTTTACTGCGTTCATCAACTTTCAGGATGAAGCGACTACACCTCCAACAGGATATACTGCAGATTTTGGTCTTGGTTTTCCAGCTTCTCCTGTAATTGGTGACTATGGATGGAAGAAACTTGATGACGGTACCTCAATAGCTGTAAATGGTGCAAATAGTGCTGGCAGAAATAGAATTTCGGGGAGTTATGGCGCGGCAACGGATCAAGAGAAACTAGAGGGGACTTTGGTGCATTTCCAAGGGGATAATATTACTAGTTGGAGTGGTCAGAATCGAGGAAACGAGATAATATGGGAATTAGAAATTCCCAACGGTATATATGAAGTTACTTTAGGTTTAGGTGACAAGGGAGCAAACAATGTAGATAGTCGTCATACGGCTACTTTGGAAGGGTATACGATTATCCCGGCTTTCCGTCCGGCCAGTACGGAAACAAGAGTCGCCACTATGATTGTTGAAGTTAGCGACAACGCTTTAACCATGAATGGTCTAGGCGGTTTTAACTCTAAGATTACGCACATAGAAGTGACCGAAAGTACCGGAACTCCGGTAACTGGAATATTGGCTTTTGATCCAAATACGGCTAGTCCAATTTTGGAAGCTGGCGCAACAGGTTCTTTTACAAGCACCCTATCTGGTGCTGGTGCAACGGGTATTGTCTTAAACATTGAAGATGATCCGGTTAACACGACTGCCGATAATTTCAACGACTGGTTAAGCTTACCAACCACAGATGTCCCGGGAGAATTTACCTTTGGGATCGATGCCAGTGCTCTAGTAGCGACAGATACCAGAAATAACCGAATTATAGCCACTGCCTCAGGATTTACCCCTGCCATCCTGAATGCCGACCTTACGGTGATAGAAGCACCAATTGTACCCATAGCAACTCCTTTCCGAATGAACGTGGCTGGGGCAGAATATACAAAGGATACGGACTTGTATCAGGCAGAAGATGTTTCTTATTTAGTAGAAACAGAGACTACAACGGTATCTAGTACAGCGTATACGCCATATACAGTTCCGGGAGGACACCAGGATTTGTATTATCCTAGAAGATATGGTCCTGAGTTTAGTTATAATTTCCCAATCGCAAATGGCACCTATACGGTAGCCGTACATATGGTTGAGAATTTCCAAACAGCGGCTAACGCAAGAATATTTGACGTTTCCTTAGAAGGCGATCTTTTAATTGATGATCTGGACCTGTTTGCTACTTATGGAAAAGGTGGATTGGCCATATTAAGTTTTGATGTGGAAGTAATCGATGAAGAACTTAATATCGATTTTTTAGCATCCGTAAATAATGGTATAGTGCAAGCCATAGAGATTTTACCGGTTACTTTAAGCGATGCTAAAGAGATTTTAACGTTTGCGATAAATGGGATAGATGGTACGATAGTTTCTACGGATGCGACCACAGGTACGGTTAGTTTAGAAGTTCTTAACGAAGCCGATCTTACTGCTTTAACCCCTACGATTACAGTATCTGATTTGGCAGGCGTTGCTCCAGATACAGGAGTAGAGAATGATTTCACCAATCCGGTGGATTATGTGGTTACGGCAGAGGATGGTTCTACTAAAACATGGACGGTAACCGTAACCAAGGAAGCGCCTCCTGTAAATGTGTCACCTGTAATTACGGAAAATCAAGTATTTTCCATAGGAGAGTCTTCTGGATTAAATGCCGTTGTGGGTACGGTTGAGGCTACTGATGAAGATGCTCTTACCTATGCCATCACAGCCGGCAACGAAGCTGGTATTTTTGCTATCGATGAGAATACAGGTGAACTTACTATAGATCAGCTGGTAGATTATGCTGCTGCGGTACAATATTCCCTTACCATAGAAGTAAATGATCTAACGAATCCAGCAGTTACAGATCAGGTTACCATAAATGTTTTAGATAATATTTGTAACCCTTTAAGTAGTTTGCCTTGTGACCAGCTAGCGGTATCTTCTTTACCCTTAAACTTAGATTTCACGGTTGCTAACGGTAACTTATCGCAATCTGGTTTAACGATGGTCTTGGCCACTAGTGCCAGACTTGCTAGTGATGATAGTAATATTTCGGATTCTCGAATCCCGGGTTATGCGCCAAGTCTTATAGCACAGGATGGTACGGGACTAAGTATTACAAGTACCAAGGGTATTTTCTTTAGTCAACTACAAAATCAAGTACCGAATAGAACGCCCAATAGTGCTAATACCAATTCCCAGTTGAATGCCTTGGGTGTTGGTCTAAGCGCCCCTATTTCTACTTTTAGTGTGAGTACTACTTTAGTTGTTCCTGATTTTTCTCTAAGTACAGGGAATAGTGCACAACAGGCAGGTCTTTGGTATGGTTTAGACGAGGACCGTTATGTGAAACTGGTTCTTTCTAAAACCAATAATACAACCCAACGAATACAACTTCAGGTAGAGAACTTAACAAACAATCCAGGTTCTATTCTAGAGGTAAATATGAATAATTTCACTTTTACCGCAGGGGAGGTGCTCAACTTACGATTAGAGTTTGATCCAATAGCCAATACAGTACAAGGGTACTATACTTTAGGTGCCGGATCGGAAGTACTGGTTGTTGCTTCCAGCGATGCAACAAACTTTTTACCAGTACCTGATTTCTATTTTGATGGTGTTGACTACGATGCAGCGAATCCTTCTGCTTTATTAAACTTTGCTGGGATCTTTACTACACATCGTAATGCGGCTGTGGATCAGAGTATAGATTTCTTATTCAAAGACTTTGCAATTCAAGAAGTTGCTGCCCCCTTAAGTGATGCGGCCGAGATAGTAACTTTTACGATTAATGGTATTGATGGTACTGTGGTATCCACGGATGCTAGTAGCGGTACGGTAGCCTTGGAGGTTCTCAACGAAGCTGACCTTTCGGCCCTGACGCCGACGATTACGGTATCTGCTGACGCAACTGTAGATTCTGCTTCGGAGGTTGAGAATGATTTCACAAGCCCTGTGGATTATGTGGTAACGGCAGAGAACGGGGATGAAAAAACATGGACGGTAACGGTAACCCAAGAGGCTCCGCCTACTGGAGATTTTGCCTTTATAGAAGATTTTGAATATTCTCTTGGAGATCTGGGAACGGTTTCCGGTGGAGCTTGGCAGCCGGAAAATACAAATCCAGATTTACCTGTGGTAGCAACTTCTATAGCAACCGGTGTTCCAAACTCCGTCAGGATTGAAAATGATAACACGGTTCTTGACTATCAGACTTTAATTAACAATCCAGTAGACCTGGAAGCCAATGTGCCATTTTATTACGGTACTTATTTTAAAATATCCGAATTAGGAGCAAGTAATGGAAATAGAATTCGGGTAGCTATCCGAGTAGATGACGACGGAGGGTTAGCCGGTGCTGGATGGGTTCGACAAATCATTGGAAATTATGGTGGTTTTGTGGCACGTTTGGGCCTTGCAGGCTCAGAGTCCAATATGGGAGAAACAGCTATAGCCCCTGACCAATTGTTACAATTTGTAGTAAAAGGGGTATGGGACGGTGCTAGTACCATTAGTTACCAGTACTCTCTTACGCCAACCTTAGTGGAAGGCGATAATACTTGGATAGATGCTACTTCCTCTCAAACGGCCTCAGGTACACCTAAGTTGGGTAGGATTTTTATCAGTACAACCAGTACAGGCAATACAGGTAATATTGGTCCAATCCGTTTAAGTACAGACTATACAGAAGTAGTTACGGAAGAAATTACAGAAGAGGCTACTCCTTGTAGCCCTTTCAGCACCTTACCTTGTGATCAAATTGTCACAAGTAACACAGTCGACTTAAACTTCGATGGTACTGGTGTAGGCCTTAGTAATACGGGCTTTACCATGGTAGATCCGTATTCGGGAACCAGAGTCGCTGTCGATGGAACTCCTAGTAATACAGATGTTCCGGGATATGAACCTGGGAATTTAGCTCTTACTGGTGATAATTTAGTAATTACTGCCAACAAGGGGATTGCCTATTTAGATAATAACGCACAGATTAACACTCTCGGAGTGGGCTTACAAAATATTAATTCAACTATTACTATAGAAACAAAATTACTTGGAATTACTACAGGAACGGGCTCAGCTCAGGCTGGACTTTGGTTTGGTATTGATGATGAGAATTTTGTGAAACTCAATGTAAATAATAATGATAATGTTGAGCTAAGAGTTGAAAGAGTAGGTGTTTCTGGAAATAATACAACAGATCAACTTCAAGTCAACGCTGGAGCTTCCGGACAGGATGTTGTTCTGGAGATGATTATTGATCCAACGGTCCTAACGGTGGAGGCATTTTACACAGTAGGAACTGGTACGAGGACCTCTTTAGGAAGTCTAGGGATACCCTCTAATTATACTACAGGTAAAGAAATTAACCCTGAAATAGGTAATGCTAGCTTTGCTGGGGTATATGCTACCTATCGAAATAATGCAAATAGTTTTGACGCTACTTTTGATAACTTCTCGATTACTAAGGAAGAAGTGCCTTTAGCTTTCAATTTTGATGTAAACGATCTTAGCTTTTTTGGAACGGTTGGTACTCCAGTCGCTGCAAAAACGGTTACCTTATCGGCTACTTCGGGCACCCCAACTTTTGTATTTGGCGATGAAGCCGAATCTTCAAGTTGGTTGATCTTACCGACAAACCCTGTTCTAGGCGAACTGGAATTTGGTATCGTAGAAGGGCTTACCGCAGGGAATTATAATACGACAATTTTTGCTATTGATGATTCCGGTTTGGGATATGCTACCGCTGAATTGGAAATTGTCTTAACCATTAGTGAAGTTGGTACACCGCAAATCTTAGGGGTATCACCGGCTAATGGAGCTACGGCTGTTTCGGTGAATACTAGTATTTCAGCGAATGACATTTTTGTGCCGAACTTAGACGCCAATGGCAATGCAGGTATCGACAATGGTAGTATTACAGCAGCTACAGTTCAACTCTTCAAAGAATCAGTGGGCTCAACGCCTATTGCTGCTGGGGTAAACGGAACCGGTGGAGGCGATGCCATTAGCTTGGTGCCTTCCCTACCCTTAGAATCGAATACAACATATGTGTTTGTTATTGACGGAGTTCTAGATACCACAGGCGTACCTTTTGAAGTCTTTACATCAACATTCACCACAGATGGTGGTGGAGGTGGACCTACCACGGATTTGGATAACGTTTCCTTTACAAATGCAGGAGCTGTTGCCTCTGGCGCCAAATATTCAACCTTAACCAAAGGCCCCGATGGGAAGTTATATGGTCTTGAAATTGATGGTGATGTACATCGATGGTCCATTAACGCAGACGGTACCCTTGCTAACGAAGAAGTACTGAACGATTGGAAATCAGCATATGGATCTAGAGCCGCGATTGGTTTTGCTTTTGATCCTGATGCTACCGCTGGGAATTTAATCGCATACCTTACCCACCAGTCAGGAGCATTGAATAACGCCCCTTCTTGGGATGGTAAGATTTCTAGAATTACTGGAGTCAATTTAGAAAACGAAGATCTTGTTGTGACCAATTTACCAAGGTCGAAAAAAGATCACCTAACCAACAGTATTGCCTTTAGACCAACAGAACCCAATGTGCTCTACTTCAATCAAGGAAGTAATAGCGCAGCAGGAGCTCCTGATAATTCATGGGGTAATCGTAAAGAACGCTTATTATCCGCAGCTTCATTACGGCTCGATCTTGATAAGCTTCCTGAAGGTCAATGGCCTTTGGATGCCAAGACAACCATGGATGCAACGGCAATAAACGGTGTTAACACGAATTCGCCAACATTGGCATCTACTGTTAGTACGTTTACAGAAGATGGTCAGACTTTTTCAGATGATGGAACTTACAATCCATTCTATGTGAACGCTCCGTTAACGCTTTACGCTACTGGAATACGTAATGCCTATGATTTGGTATGGCATACGAACGGACAACTGTATATACCTACCAACGGTACGGCCGGAGGCAGTAATGCCCCTGCTTCAATAAGCGGAACAAGAAGACCTGATGGTATGGTTTATGACCATTCAAACCCTCTTTACCCTTCAGTTCCTGCTTCTAATAATAATGATACGCAACGTGATTGGCTATTTAGAGTAAATCCGAATACAGGACTCGGGTATTATGGCCATCCAAACCCATTGCGAGGTGAATTCGTTTTAAATCGTGGGGATGCCGATGTGAACAGAGGCGGTAATACCTATGATGGTGTACAAGCTGATGTCAATTATCGCGGTGCAGCTTTTGATTTTGAATTCAACAAATCACCTAATGGGGTTATCGAATATCGAAGTACTGCTGAAAATGGAAATCTACAAGGAGCGTTATTAGTAGTTCGTTATAGTGGAGGTAAAGATATTATAGCGTTGGTCCCTGATGGACCTGGCGGCGATGTGACCACCTTTAAAGAAGGGATACCTGGTTTTGGAGGATTCGGATCTCCGTTAGATCTAATGGAAGACGTTACCACCGGTAATATCTATGTTTCTGATTATGGTAGAAGTGAAATAGTGTTACTTAAACCTCAAAACCAATCTACGCCAATGCCATTGATCGTAGTAAGTTCAGAGGAATTCGCTGGTGATGCGGTATCAAGTGGAAACGCGATTTATTCAGAGGAAATTACACTATCTAATTTAGGTAATGCCAACTTAGAAAATATAATCGCGCAAATTACCGGTGTCGATTCGGATCAATTTAGTATATCTGTATTGCCCGGAAGTGTCGCTTCCCAAAATTCAAGTTCCTTTACGGTTTCTTTCGACCCAACTTCCAATGGACCGAAATTCGCACAATTGACCCTTACTGGCACCGATGCTGACCCCGTAGTAATCAACTTGAGTGGTTTAGGCAAGCAAGGACTTGGAGGTTCCAATGAGCCTTCCCTACAATGGATTTTAGATACCCAGTTAGGAAATGGAGTTGTAGATGTGGGCGATGAAAATGCTTCTTCAAATGTATTTGATTTAGGCGGACTTACAGTTGGTAGTGATGCCTATAAGGCAGCACTAACCGAAATGTTAGGCGATGAAGTGTCGATTCAAAGTTTCGAAAGAGCTATTGATGCTCCGATAACTATGGAATTATTGAGTGTTTATGGTCCTACGGGAAGTAATCCGGTAGTAGCCTTAGGTTGGTATGAAACAGGAAATGCTGCAAGCACGAATGAGTTGTTTACAGTCACCAATAGTCCAACAAGTAATGGACAGCGTTTAAACCCACCTTTAATTGGGCAAGACGAATTTGATCCTGGAACGCAAAGCTTTGGCTTCTACAGTAGATGGCCAGCATTCCAAAACAGACTGCTCTTTAGCGAAGATGCCTTAAATACTTTTTCGGGGGCTATTCCGCATCATGTGCGAGTTTATGAACTTCCAGGAGAAGAGAATGCCTACATCATTGCAACTGAAGAACACATCAGTGGTTTTGATTATCAGGATATTGTAATTATCGCTAGGAACATAAAACCAGTAGGAGACAACCCTATAGTCGCATGTTCTCCAATAAGTACCTTGGATTGTGACGAAATAGAAGTTGCCTTACCATTCTCCTTAAATTTTAATGGTACAGAAGGTGGGTTGAGCAATACAGGCTTTACTATGGTTGACAACCCTTCAGCCAGAATAGCTGCTGACGGGCCAATTAGTAATGCTAACGTGCCAGGTTATGAGCCAGGTCAATTGAGTATTTCAAACGATAATTTGATTCTTACGGCCAACAACGGTATTGCTTTTGTAACCAATGGTACTGGATCTGGGTTGAGTACTGATGTAAATTCTCAGATCAATACATTAGGGGTTGGTTTTGATGCCGATGCGTATGGTAATTTTAGTATTACAACCACAATTATGAATCCATATACCGATGGGAATAATGATTCGGAGCAAGCGGGAGTTTGGTTTGGATTAAATGAGGATAATTTTGTAAAACTAATTGCAGATGGCAATGGACGCGTTGAACTTCGGTCTGAACTAAATGCAATTTCTGTAAATGCTAATCAGGTTATAGCAACGATTCCTAACCTGAATACTAGTACGGTTCAATTGCGGATGTTCGTTGATATCGACAATGCTCTTATAGTACCGCATTACACCTTAAATGGAGGTGTAGAGGTTGCGCTTGATCCGTTACCACTTCCTTCGGAATACCTAGCAGGAAATACGGCTTATGATAATCAAAGTTTTGCCGGCGTTTTTGCTTCTAAAAGAAGGGAACTAATCGCTGATGTAGTCTACACGTTTGAAGATTTTGCAATTACTCCGGAGAATAATCCGGTTGCTTTTGAACCGATCAACATCAATTTTTCCCGCATAGCAGATGCAGCGCCAGCCGATTACTTGGTAGACTCGGGCCTAGGCTTTGATGATAGGGGCAATGATTATTCATATGGTTGGTTAACTACTGATGGTCAAACATCCTTAGACCTTTCCACCAATACAAGAAATAGGGCTGTCGCTGGTGTTAATGTACTTCAAAATACCTTAAACCATATGCAATATGGCGACACAGGAGGAAGTAACGGTATCGCTACAGAAGGTATTTGGGAAATAGCAGTCCCTAACGGAACCTATATTGTTAGTGTAGCTGTTGGTGACCCAAGTGTCGATAATACCAATACGCAGTATTCAATAAATATTGAAGGAACAAATATCATTGATAAGTACGAAGCTAGCGGTGCAGAAGGTGCGGCTACACGATTTACATCAGCCAGTACAACTGTACTTGTATTAGATGGCCGATTATCAATAGATGCTATAGGCGGATTCAACACAAAAATAAATTCATTAACCATACGAGGCGGGGGTGAAATCACACAGCCGTTCTTTGCTAATGTGTCTCCAGATGATGAAGCTATAAATGTAAGTGTTACTGGTTTCCAAATCAATGTTGATGTAATTACACCAACGGGTTATGAGCTTGATTTAACAACCTTGAACGGTAATGTAAGTCTCTTTAAGATTTCTGCGGGAGGACAAGAGGAATTGGTACCTTCCAATGCTAACGATACAGCTGGGGGAGATGCTATTACACTTACTCCGCTTGTTAACCTTGATATCTTTTCAGACTATGTGTTCAGATTATCTAGTGGAATCGAAGCTAACCGAATAGGTGATGTTAGTGATCGCATTCCGTTCACTGCATTTGAGTCTTCCTTTACCACTGGTGATGTTGATAGTACAATTGACCTTGACCTGACCGGTGTTACCTTTACGAAAGTAGAGGGCGGAACGGCTTTGGGTGAAAGTACCTTCGGAGAACGTTTTTCTAGTTTGGTCGTAGGACCGGACGGAAAGTTATATGCAAGTACTATAGGGAATTTTAATGCTGATGGACAAATATTCAGATGGGATATGGCTACCGATGGTACCTTGATAAACTTGGAGAAATTATCTCCAAACCTTCAAGGAAATCCACATCCTACTACCGGAGTACCAAGCAATAATGATAGGTTGATTATAGGATTCACTTTCGACCCTGCATCCACAGCGGGCAATCTGATTGCTTATATTACACATAGTTCTGCTTCCGTGACTAACGGTCCGGAGTGGGATGGGGTATTAACACGATTATCTGGTCCTAATCTTGAAGAAGTACAGGATTTGATTATTCACCTTCCAAGATCAGCAAAAGACCACTTGACGAACAGTGTTATCACTGGCCCTGAAGGGGATCTGTATATCACGCAGGGAAGTAATTCCGCCGGTGGTGCTCCTGATACCAACTGGGCATTTAGACCAGAGCGTTTATTGGCTGCTGCGGTATTAAAAGTAGAACTTGATAAATTACCAGCATCGCAAAACCTGCCACTTAGTGCCTTTACTACCGATAACATTTCGGTCATTAACAATGCGCCCATAAGCAGTATTCAGATGTCTGATGGAACCTATAACCCATACGCAAGTGCGTCACCTTTGACCATATTTGCTACGGGGGTCCGTAATGCTTACGATCTGGTTTGGCATTCTAATGGATGGCTGTATGTACCTACCAACGGTACGGCGGGGAATCAAAGTGATAATCCCAACCAATCCTCGCCGAATTCACCATCTACCGATGATTTCGAATTAGCAAGACGTATTGATGGGTTGACAAGCATACCAGATGTACCTGCCTTATTTGGCGGTGGTACTCAGAAAGATTGGTTGTTTAAGACGCAAGGTGGGTCGTATCACGGGCATCCAAACCCCTATAGAGGTGAGTTTGTATTGAACCATGGTGGATTAACCTATAGTGGGCTACCTGGTCAAGAAGATGCATCCTATAAAGATGTTGCCAAATATGCTAGCTCTGTTGCTCCTGATCCTAACTACAGACAGCCAGCTTACGACTTTGACTTTAATAAATCTCCTAACGGGGCCATAGAATATAAGAGTAATGCCTTTGGTGGTAAACTGCAAGGCTTGCTTATGGTGGTTCGCTTTAGCGGACAAGATGATCTATTGGTCATGCAACCAGCAGCTAGTGGCGATATCGCCAATGTAAATGGCGATGTGCCAGGACTTGGAGGATTTGATGATCCATTGGATGTTGTAGAAGACCCTAGGACTGGAAATATTTACGTTTCGGAATACGATAGGTCAGGCAATCAGAACTTGCGGATAACCTTATTACGTGCTGATGTGCAGTCGATTACAGGGCCGGAAATTACGGCCTTACCTAATGAGTTGATCTTTGAGACGACCGTTGGTACACAAGGACCACAATCGGAAACCAAAACAGTATCCGTAGTAAACGAAGGCACTGGAGTATTAACGATTCAGAGCGCTTCTATAACTGGTGCTTTTGCCGATCAGTTTGATACAGTATCCCCTTCGGGCGCTGTGACACTAAACCCTAGCGAAAGCCAAGAGTATACCGTAACCTACGCTCCGGAATTGACAAATACGAATCTTGGTTATCAAGAAGCCAGTTTAACGATTTTAAGTGATGACGCGGTGAACCCAACTTTTGAAATAGGCCTACATGCCTTGAAGAAAGCTGGTGGTGCAGGCGGAAACGAGCCTGCCTTACAAAACGTTGTTAATGCGTTGGGTATTGGTATCGATGTAGGTTGGTTAAGCTTAACAAATGGAACTAGTGCTGAATTACAAGGAGATGAAGTAGACGTTTCGCTATGGGTCAAGGCAAGTGATGCTCCAATTAACGTAACACCTGTTGGACGATATTCGCCTGCAGAGGAATTACCATATGGTTGGTATAGTGCGGGTGACGCATCAGCAACAAATCAGATTGCAGTATTATCCGGTGAAGGTAGTCAAGCACAGAGCTTATTCCCTGAAATCGCGTCTGGCGATACTTTTTTCGATCCACTTGGTGCAGTATTCGGCTTCTATGTCGAGTCCAATACATTTGGGAGGTTCAGTTATACCGAGGATGCATTGAACACAGGCGTTCCGCATGCTACCCGTGTTTATCCAATGAAGGAAAGAGATGGTACACCGATAGAGAACAGTTATTTGATTACGTTTGAAGATGCAAGTAATGGTGATTACCAAGATTATATGTTCATCATTGATAATGTGATTCCTTTTGAAGATGGTACTCTGGTATTGAACTTTAATCCAACCGAGGTAGAGTTTGTCGCTTCCATAGGGCAGGATGACATTCCTGTACAACAATTAACGCTTTCTGGAAACGGTGGAGTTAGTGCAGAAGAAATAGAACTAGCGGCTTCCGAGCCTTGGGTTGTATTACCAGCGACCTATGCGCTTAATAGTCCTTTCGATATTGGTATAGATATCGTTGGCCTGCCTCGCGGCTCGTACAGCGCAACACTTACGGCTTCAGCTGATTTTTATCAAGCTGCGGTTACTACGGTCAACTTGACTATAACTAATGAATTGGTATACACGTATCAGTTTAATTTCCAAGATCCTGATGATGTAGTGACGTCTCCAGAAGGTTATGTAGATGATTTAGGTGTGCCTTACGGCGAGCAGTCCACGATACTTGGTAACTTAACCTATGGTTGGGTAGAACCAGGTACCTTAACGCCGGTTGATGCAGCCGTGAATGCTAGGAACCGTGTTACTGGAGTTCAAGATGGTGTTCTCTTACAGACATTTACCATTATGGGGCATCCAACTCCCGCTTCCTTCCCATTATATGATTGGGTAGTAGATGTTCCAAACGGAGCGTATTCCGTAAACATAAGTGTTGGAGAACGTGATTTTGTAAATAGCAACCATATTTTAGATGTCAACGGTACCGAGGTAATCAATTTCATTCAAGGTTCTATTGACGATGGGCCGTTTTACGGTACTGATACTCGTGTTGTTGATGTTACGGACGGAACATTACGTTTATCCTTAGGTAATGGTGGTTCAAATGCAAAACCAAACTACATTAGGTTAGCACCAGTAAATACAGCGCTATTCCCACCGACATTAGTAGCAACTTTTGATGGTAATCTTAGCGCTCCAAACACCTATAGAGGTAGTGTGGCTGTTACTTTAGAAGCTACCGATAATAGCGAAAGTGGAGGAATAGCTTCTATTACTTATATTTTAGATGATGCACCTGAGACGGTTTATGAAAATCCAGTTACAATAGCAGGCACAGGAGACCATACTTTAGTGGTACGAGCAGAAGATCTTAATGGTAATGTAATCGAAGAGACAATAGACCTCACCATAGAAACTCCTACTGGCGCATTATTGACTTTAGAGAATATGACTAAAGTACCTGGTACGAATAGAGGCTTCCCTTCGGATGATTACTATACGTTCTACCGATTAGGAAATCCAGGCCAGGCGATTGCCTATGATTCCAATGTAATGCGCTTAAATAACACAGGTACAGGTGACTTGGTTATTACAGCAGCTACGGTTTCTGACAACAATGATTATGTTTATGACGTTTTAGACGGATCGGGGACTATTTCAGAATTACCTATTACCATATCTCCAGGTGATTTCGCTGAGCTTGACATAACCTTTATTGGTACCACTGGAAATGGGAGTAATGGGATATTTGTAGAGGATATTGAAATTATTTCAAATGCGGATAACGCTCTTGAAAATATTGCGGTACTTCATGGTGGATATGCACCTCAACCTGAGGGCGGGGATGAAATAAACGCACAAGAAGTTTTTGATGCTTTCGGTTTCCAAACAAGCATGTTAAGTATCGTTAATGATAATGGTACAATATCTCCGCCAAACGGAACGCCATTCAGACCAAGTTCAAATTATCCCGATGCTGATAATATTAATGCAGGTTACGAAGGTGATTTGATATTGTCTGAATTTTTTGAACAATCAGATCCTAATCAACCTGTAATCGGTATTCAGTTGTCGGCCTTACATGGAGGTCCAGGAAGTAACAATGCCCGATTGATTGCAACAGACGGTTCGACTGCTGGTGGTATGAATTTTGGACATAATCAGTTCTGGTACCAGACCTTATTGCCAAAGGATGACGAAAATGATGGTATTAATGCTGGTATAGCGAATACTATAAGTACTCCTTTTAGGATTGCTATTGGAGGACAAACAACCTCTCTGAGAAATAGTTCGACAGGGCAACCATTATTAGGAGTTAGAGTATTTAAAGTTATCGATCAGGATGGAAACATAGTGCCCAATGAATACATTGCACTACAAGATTTTATTGCAAATGGATGTGGTGCTGGTTCTGCCAACTGTGACTGGAATGACAATACGTTCTATTTCATCAATATTAGACCGGTAGGAGTCCCTACCGCCCAACCAATAGCTGATTTGCTAGCGAATTCCAACGAAGAGTTTACCTTGGATATTTCTGAGAACTTCGATTCTGGATATCCTGGTAATACCTTAACGTACGCTATCAGTTCAGCTGAAGGTTCTTTGCCTAGTTGGGTTCGGATTGACGCTTTAACAGGTAGTCTTTCTGGTACACCACCAATGGATGCTCCGATTAGTATAGATGTTGTTGTGGAAGCATCTGATGCGAATGGTTTGGTCGCTTCTTCTACTGTTGCAGTACTGATAAACGTTTCACCGATTGCACAGGATGACGCGGTAACTGTAGTTCAGAATATAGCGTCTTCATTGGAGGGGCTTTTGGAAAATGATTCTGAACCAAATGGACAGACATTTAGTATAAGCTCAGTTGAAACTCCGTTAAACGGATTGGCCACTATACAAGATGGTGGATTGGCCATTACCTACACGCCAAACTTGGATTTCATAGGAGACGATAGTTTTGCCTATGTAATTGAGGACGCTACAGGATTGACCGCAACAGCAAATGTAAGCGTTACGGTTACTGCTGAAAATCAAGCACCGATTGTGAACATAATAACAGATGTAACTAATGGTCCAGCAGCGCTATCAGTAAATTTTGATGGTAGCGAATCTATAGATGATCAGAATGCAATAGTGGAATACCTATGGGACTTTGGAGACGGTTCAGTGACTTCTACCGAGCCTATTGTCAATCATGTTTACACAACTGCAGGTTCATTTAACGCGACATTGCGTGTTACTGATGCTCAAGGGCTCTCTGGTAGCGCTGCAATACAGATTGTTGTTACTTCACCACCGAATAGTGATCCGGTTGCAGTAGCTACTGTAACTCCGGGAGCTATAGCTCTAGAGTATAATTTTGACGGTAGTGGTTCTAGCGATGTTGAAGGTGTATTATCTTACGAATGGGATTTCGGAGATGGGTCTCCTACGGTAACAGATGTAGCTCCTGTGCATGTTTATGTTGTTGCTGGTGTTTACAACGTTATACTTACCGTTACAGATACGGATAACGTAACCAATAGCACTACAATTATAGTCGATACGGAAGAATCTGTTGTTGGTGACTTTGTACTTCGCATCAATGCAGGAGGTCCGGAAACGAATTATCTTGGGAATACCTATCTAGCCGACCAGAACTTTGTGGGCGGTAAGGTTTATGTGAACACTAACGCAGAGGTTCCGGTACTTTATCAAACGGAACGAAGTGCGCTACCTCCTGTCTTTAGCTATGGGATTGATTTGCCGAATGGAGAATATAGAATTACCCTCCATTTTGCAGAGATATTCTTTGGCGCTACCGGAGGCGGAACACTAGGCACGGCGCAACGTATATTTGATGTTGCGATTGAGGGCGCCACTGTATTGGATGATTTTGATATCAATGCTGAGGTTGGACCACAAACCATTGTTACAAGAGATTTTGACGTAACGGTTGTTGACGGTCAATTAAACATTGATCTGGATGCAGAAGGGGCTGATGGTGTCAATCAACCGAAACTATCGGCTATTGAAGTCGTGAATCTTGTGTCGGTTAATACCGATCCCGTCGCTGTGGCGAATGCCAATATTCTAAACGGCACATCGCCTTTGGAGGTGAGTTTCGACGGCAGCGCATCAACGGACTTAGAAGGCGAATTGACCTATATATGGAACTTTGGAAATGGAGATACATCGACCGAGGCGAACCCTGTATATGTGTATACCACGGCTGGTAGCTTTATCGCCACCTTAACTGTAACGGATGAGGCCGGTAGCAGTGATAGTGCCGAACTGATAATTACTGTGGAAGAGCCTGTTATTAGCGATTTTGCACTTCGTATAAACGCAGGTGGTCCCGCGACGAGTTTCGGCGGCAACGATTACATTGCCGACACGAACTTTGTCGGAGGCAAGATTTTTGCCAACGCCGCCGCTACGGTTCCGGTACTTTACCAGACCGAGCGCAGTGCTTTACCGCCCGCCTTCGGTTATGAGATACCTCTGACGAACGGTGAGTACAGTATCACCCTCCATTTTGCAGAAATTTATTGGGGAGCTACCGGTGGCGGACCTTTAGGAACGGCACAGCGTATCTTCGATGTTGTCATCGAGGGCAACACGGTGCTTGACGATTTCGACATTAATGCGGTAGCAGGACCACAGACGGCCATAACCAGGACCTTTAACATAAACGTGGTGGACGGTGTCCTTAACATGGATTTCGATGCACAGGGTGCCGATGGAGTGAACCAGCCAAAGCTTTCGGCTATAGAGATAGTTGGACAGACGGCCAACGAGGCACCGACCGCAATAGCGTTTGCCACCCCTGAAAGCGGTGTTGCTCCATTGGAGGTCAGCTTCGACGGCAGCGGTTCCACGGATTTGGAAGGTGGGTTGACCTACGCATGGGATTTCGGCAACGGGGACACGTCCACCGTGGCGAACCCAGTATATGTGTATACCACCGCCGGCAGTTTTACCGCGACCCTTGCGGTCACGGACGAGGATGGTACCGTTGACGCTGACAGCGTAACTATTTCGGTCAACGAATCCTTAGCGAGTGACGTATTTTGGTTGGAGGCAGAATGTGGAACAATAGGTTCCGGATGGCAGGTGATCGATGATGGGTCGGCGTCCGGTGGGCAGTACATAATTCCTCCGGCAGGGAACTCTATTGATGCGCCTTCTACCGATAGCGGTACCTACGTGGTCTTCAATGTTAACGCAAGCGCGGGCAGGTATGACATCCACGGACTTGTTAATGCCCCTACCTCGGGTGATGACAGTTTCTGGGTACGGGTCAATGACGGCCCTTGGTCTAGATGGAACCAAATAGCTCAAAGCAACGTCTTTGTCTGGGACAAGGTACACAACCAGGTTGGGTCCGCTAGCCCCGTAGAAGTGGTATTTGATCTTGTAGAGGGCAACAACAGAATCGAGTTCGCTCCCAGGGAGGACGGAACAGGCCTTGATAAGCTTTATATAACCAAAAACGGAGATTTTCCATCAGGTATAGGCGGTGCGGCCACAAATTGTAATTCGGTCAACGCTGCTCCTGTAGCTGTTGCATCGTCCAATTTTAGTGAAGGTGTGGCTCCATTTGCAATCGATTTTGACGGGACAGGCTCTAGGGACGACAAGGGAATTGTATCTTTCATATGGAATTTTGACGATAACGGTGCTGGGGCAACGACAGAGAATACGACCTATGTCTTTGAGTCTCCGGGATTCTACAATGTTACACTTACCGTTACGGATGCCGAAGGTTTGGAGACGACCACTTCGGTCGAAATAAACATAACCTCAACGGTTAATATAAATCCTACGGCTGTTGCCACGGCAACTCCTTTATCGGGGATATCGCCCTTGGAGGTAAGCTTTAATGGTAGTGGTTCTACGGATGTGGAAGGAGATTTGACCTACGCTTGGGATTTCAAGGATGGTGTTACCTCCACAGAGATAAACCCTATTCATACCTTTGCATCCGTAGGCAGTTATATTGTTAGTTTGTTGGTTACCGATGAGGACGGGGAGACGGATGAGACCTTTATTGAGATCAACGTCGAAGAGCCCTTGGTCATTGAAGGGGATTGTAACGGAATACTTACCGATGTAACGGATCCGGTTGGAAGCGGAACGATTACTTCCCGAAACGATTTCATACCGGCGGAGGACAGGTTTTTGACAACAATGGTCTCAGCAAGTGGCTGGATGCGGGAGGAATACCCACTTCCTCAAGCCCAAGTTGGATAGAGTTGGAACTTGATGCATCCAAGCGCGTGGAGACACTTGTTGTCACCAGTGCGAATGACGTACCTGACCGTGATCCAATGGACTTTAGGCTCATGGGATCCAACGGAGGAGCTTTCGTCCAAGTGGGGATTTGGAGCGGAGAGGAGTTCACTGAACGTTTCCAGACTAGGAGCTTTGAACTGTCTGCGCCCGGTACTTACGCTACTTATATGCTGGAGATCACAAAGAACAGAGGTGACATAGCATTGACACAGATGGCAGAGATCGAACTGTTGGGCTGTGAGCCGCAGATCGAAGTCAATATAGCTCACCGGTGTTGAACTGACCCCGACAGCACTTGAAATGGAAATTGGTACTACGGTCCAATTACTATCTACCGTGCTGCCTGAGGAAGCCACCGATACTGAGGTTAGTTGGTCCACGGAGGATTCTGCCATAGCAACGGTTGACAATAATGGAAATGTAACTGCACAGGGAACCGGAATCACGGTAATCACGGTATCCACCAACGACGGAGACTTTATGGGAATGTCAACGGTTACGGTAAATGAACCGGTGGTCATTGGCGGGGACTGTAACGGAATACTTACCGATGTAACGGATCCGGTTGGAAGCGGAACGATTACTTCCCGAAACGATTTCATACCGGCGGAGGACAGGTT
>RCNE010000451.1_pt1 | contig 22215 bp, 26 predicted proteins | sample 2041361 | NCBI WGS metagenome assembly RCNE01 (sample SAMN09708229, study PRJNA481090) | Marine sediment metagenome, whole genome shotgun sequencing project.
TCTGCCGCTTCGCTTATCAGGGCGTCGGACGTATTTGCATTCATCACAAAAAGTATCGTTCTACGGTTCATGGCGTTCTCCATTCTCAATCTAAGCCTTCCGAAGTAGGAGGGCTGTTAAATGTAGGTTGGCACAGGACCGCAGCGCGGGACTGACAAAGATCAACGCTGCGCATGAATATGTGAGTATATGTAAATGAAGCTTTATCATGGGGTATCTGCGGAATGGATTTCAAGGACTATTACAAAGCGCTTGGCGTATCGCAAACCGCGAGTGATGACGAGATCAAGAAGGCGTTTCGAAAACTGGCGCGCAAATACCACCCGGATATCAATACCCAAGCAGACTCTGAGGCGAAGTTCAAAGACGTAAACGAAGCCTACGAGGTTCTTAAAGACCCAGAACGGCGTGCCGCCTATGACCAACTGGGGCAGGAGCCGCAGCAAGGTCAGGGACAAGGCAGCTATCGGCCACCGCCTGATTGGGACAGTGGCTATGCCTTTTCAGAAGGGGGCCCGCAGACGGATGAGGGGTTTAGTGATTTCTTTGAAACCCTTTTTCGCCGCGGGGCTGGCCCGACGGGAGGCATGGGCGCCGACAGTCATGGCCGGATCGAGATAACGATTGAGGATGCCTACCAAGGCTCCGAGCGGACCCTGAGCCTGAGATCGCCAGTGGTTGGCCCGAACGGTACGGTGACGCTCAAGGACCGCAAGATTGCTGTGCGGGTGCCAAAAGGGATTGGACAAGGTCAGCATATCCGTCTGGCGGGCCAAGGTGCGCCGGGGGCAGGGGGTGCGGGGGATCTGTTCCTTGAGGTCGCGTTTGCGTCGCATCCTGTTTATCGCCCCGAGGGCAAAGACCTCTATATGGATTTGCCAATCACGCCGTGGGAGGCCGCACTGGGCGGTCATGTCGTTTTGCCCACGCCAGACGGCAGGGTCGATCTGAGCATCCCTAAGAACGCGCGGACGGGGCAGAAACTGCGCCTCAAGGGAAAAGGCCTGCCGGGTGCGCCTGCGGGAAACATCTATGCCACCCTGAAAATCGTCAACCCAGATGTCAAAACAGAAGCAGAGCGTGCGTTTTTCGAAAAGATGGCCAAAGAGATGCCCTTTGACCCACGCGCGCACCTAGGAGGATCCAAAGGATGAAAAAGACCAAGTTACATGACGAGATTGTTGACGCCTTATCGTTGGAGGACCTGTGCAGGTTTTGCCAGACCGATGAGACATGGGTGGTCGAGTTGGTAGAGCATGGTGTGCTTGAGCCGATTGGCAGTACGCGGGGAAACTGGCGGTTTGTCGGCACCAGCATTGTGCGGGCCAAGAAGGCCCACCGCTTGAACCGCGATCTGGGGATCAATACGGCAGGGGTTGCCCTTGTGCTTGAGCTGCTGGAAGAACGCGATGCGATCCTGCGCCGCCTTGCCCAGCACGAGACTATTTGATCAGACTTCCGGTTTGGTCATACTGCCCCGTGTGCCCGTGGTGCCTGCGGCAAGGGACATCCTTGCAGCGCGAGGAAGCTGTCCTGAGGGCCGTTGCCCTCCGGTTTCAGGCTTGATCCGACTCGCTTACTTTTTCAGGCGGTGTTTGTATTTGAGGTAAAGGCGGCGGTTGTGATGAATGAACTGCGACAGGCCCATCCCCAAAATACCAGCGGTATTATTACGCAAATAGGCATAACCCGTCAGGCTCGCGATCAAGCCGCCAATAGCATTCAGGATCAAATCGGCCATCGTATCGTCCAACCCTGACTTTTGCATATTGAGGCCGAATGAGGCGTCCATGGTAAACTCGAAAATTTCCCACATGGCACCAGCCATCATTGCGACACAAAATGTGATGAATGCGATGGCCGAAGGTGGTGCTGCAAAACGGTCGCCTTCAAAGAGCATGAAAACAAACAGGAAACCGGTCAGGCCAAATCCGACAGCCGCAGAGCCATGCAGCGCAAGATCCCACCACCAGAGGCGTCCGTAAAAATCAAACGCCTCACCCAAAAAGATCGAGGCGAAAAAGAATACTGTGGTGAAAATGAGGAAGGGAAGGGGGAGCGTTAAAGACCAACGCGCAGCCAGCAAAGGAGGCAGCAAGGATAAGGTCAGTGTGACGAAGCTTACAAAAGCCAGCGACCAACGCCCCAACCCGAGAGCGACGAGCCCGGCAAGTAAGAGCAATGCCCAGATAGCAAGAATCTTGGGGCTGCTGTTCCAGATTGAGTGCATTTTTTGACACCGTGTCGTTAAATTTCTGCACCATCGCCCCCATATACAGGAGATGACGGGCAACATGATACGCATCGCAAGCTATAATATACGCAAGGCCCGTGGCCTTGACCAGAAGCGTAGACCGCAGCGGACACTTGAAGTGATAAACGGGCTTGAGGCGGATATTGTCGTTGTGCAAGAGGCGGACAGACGGCTTGGCCCGCGTCATCCTGCCTTGCCCCGTGCGATGATCCAAGCTGAGACAGATTTTGAGCTGGTCGAGGTGTGCAGCAATGGCATCAGCATCGGGTGGCACGGCAATGCTGTGCTTGTGCGCAAGGGGATGGCGGTTCGCGATATTTCGCGGTTGGAGTTGCCCGGGTTCGAGCCGCGCGGCGCGGTGCGGCTATCGCTGGATATTGGTGCGGGAGTGACGGTTGTAGCCACACATCTGGGCCTCATGCGTCTCAACCGCCGTGCGCAGCTGGGTATTTTGGAACAGGCCACAGCGGGCGAAGCAAATGTCGTTATGGCAGGTGATTTTAATGAATGGTCTAGCCATAAGGGGTTCGAACCTCTGGCGGACCGTTTTGAAGTCCACAGCCCGGGGCGATCCTTCCATGCCAGCAGGCCTATCGCAGGGCTTGACCGATTCGCCCTGTCGCGGGGGATCGAGATGCGCGATGCAGGCGTTGAACAAGGTGCTCTTGCGCGGGTGGCGTCGGACCACTTGCCAATATGGGCCGACATAGCGCTACCGGAAGCTATTTGCTGAAAAGGACAGGTAATTTCTGTTCGCGCAGCAAGGCATAGGTGGTCGCACCCAAGACAAAATCATAAGCGCGCGAATGGCCAAAAGCACCTGTTGCGATCAGATCAGCACCCTTCTCGAAGGCTACGGTGTTGAGGACTTCGGAGATGCTGTTTCCCATCGCTTCACGATGCTCAAGCGTGGTCTTCAACCCGTGCCGGGCGAACATCTCGACCACATCAATGGCATCGCCGTCTCCAAGGCTGCCCTTGGGCGCCTTACCAACGCGCAGCACTGTCAAATTTGCACCCGCATCGGCCAGCCCGATCATATCGTGAGCAGCACGCGTCGCCTCTCTGGTATCGCTCCAGCCCAGCAGCAGGTTTGTGCCAATCTCGGGACCATCATAGTTTGCCGGCACGACGATAACGGGGCGCCCACTCTCGCGGATCACCTGACTTTGAGCATTTCGCTGATCGTATCGGTCGGTTTCCTTGTCTTCGTGGGCCATAATCACAAGGTCTGCGGCCCGCGCAGATTCGATGATCCGCTCACTGGCAGAGACAGCTTCGGCACGGAGCAGGCGGTATTCGCTGACGAAATCCTCGCTCTGAGTGTGTTGGGTAAATATTGATTTGATCTCCTCGGCCGATTCCTTCTGGCTCGCATTGAATGCGGCGAAGGTTTCGTCAGGGATGTGCATGGCAATGCCCGGATAGACCAGCAATGCTTCGATCGTGTGCAACCCGATCAGATGCGCATTGTGTTTGCGTGCGAGCGGAACAGCGACTTTTAATAGGTTCTGAGCATTTGCGGGTGTTGTCAGACAGACAAGAATTGTTTTGGGTCCCATGCGTTCATTCCTCTTATGCGTTAAGTGCCATACCCCTTTATCTTTAGCAGGCTGTGCGTCTGGTCGATTGATTCCCGTCAATCGGACAACTTGAAGTCAGCCGTGGTGCCCTATTGATAGCCCCAGCATTGCGTCAGGTCGCTGGATGATCACGGTATGAATATTGTCGATCGCGATGATCTTGCTCTTGCGCAACTGGGTGAAAGTCCGGCTGACGGTTTCAGTTGTGAGGCCCAGAAAATCCGCGATGTCGGAGCGGCTCATCGGGAGGGTTACACTGCGGTGGTTGCCCAAATCCTTGCCCACTCGTGTCTCCAGCACGCATAGAAACGATGCGAGCTTTTCGATGGCCGACTTGCGGCCGAGCATCATAAAGTGGTCCTGCATCTGGCTGATCTCACGCAACGCAGCTTGCAGCAGTGCCGCGTGCAGCTTGGGATCGCCTTCGCCACTCTCAAGAGCGGAGCGGCGGAAGGGTTGCAACCTGACATCGCACAGCGCTTCACAGTCTGTATGATGAAGGCCGGATGCGGGGAACCCGACAATATCACCCGGGTAGCCAAAGGCAATTACCTGCCGGCGACCATCCGAGAGCAACCGTGTCAGCCGCAAAGTGCCACTGGTCACTTGATACAACCACTCCACATCGTCGCCTTCAAAATACAAGTATGCGCCGGTTCTAAGCAGGGTTTCGGCAGTTTGCGGTAGCGATGTTGGAAAAGATGGAACAGTCGGCGGGGTGTTGTTTTCGGTGGGAATCGTGACGTACATATGCGGCAGCCTCCAGTCTGGTTCGAGGCCATATTGCGTGTTCAATGTAATCTGTATTAATCTTGAGATGCGGGTTTTTGTATCATTTTGTATCAGCCGGATCTTTGCTTTGTAATCTTGCCTATATTGAGTGTCTGCCTAAACACCCCTATTGGTTAAAATGAGGCTGCATGACGAATTCGACCATCCTTGTCGTCGATGACGACCCCAAGATCAGGTCCCTCTTGCGCAATGTGCTTGAGGATGACGGGTTTTCTGTGCGCGAAGCGCAGACGGCCGCACAGGTGATGCAGAGCATAGAGGAGTCGCCCATCAGTTTGATCACGCTTGATCTCAATCTGGGGTCAGAAAACGGGATCGAGATTGCCCGCAGGATCAGGCAGACCTCCGACGTGCCGATCATCATGGTAACGGGTAAGGATGATGTGATTGACCGGGTTGTCGGTCTTGAGATGGGGGCGGATGACTACATCACCAAACCGTTCCATGTGCGCGAGGTGATCGCGCGGATCAGAACCGTGTTGCGCCGCAGTGAAGTGTCGCGGGGGCCGCAGACCCGCGCGGATGTTGTGGCCGACGTTCCGGCGGGTTTTCCCAAAAGCGCGCGTTTCTGTTTTGATGGCATGACCGCAGTTCCTGATCAGATGAAGCTGATAGATCGGGAAAACGCCGAGTGCGAATTAACCAGCGGCGATTTCAAACTGCTCAATGTGTTTCTAAACCGGCCAAAGCGTGTGCTGTCGCGTGATCAATTGATGGACCTGACGGGGGGCACGGAATGGAATCCGCTTGACCGTGCCATCGATAACCAAATTGCGCGTCTTCGCAAAAAGATCGAGCGGGAGCCGTCCGAGCCGAAGCTCATTAAAACCGTCCGCGGCATCGGTTATACATTTGTTTGGGATGTGGAGGTTATTCAGGCCTCGGATGTTCCTGCCAACAGCGTTTGAATGCGTTCAGCCAGTTCTGACTGACGGTAGGGTTTGTGCAGGATTTTATAGAGTTGATCGTGGGCCATAGCACGTGTCACGACGTCGCTAGCATAGCCAGAGGTTAGCAACACTTTGACACGCGGGAACTCAGCAGAGATTTTCGCCGCGAGGTCATATCCATTAAGGGCACCTGGCATCACCAGATCCGAGAATACGAGATCAACGGCTACGCCAGACTTTAATACTTCATACGCCTTATCGCCGCTTTCAGCTTCCAGCACTGTAAACCCGAGGTCGCGGATGCGCGTCAATGAAAGCTTGCGCAGCTTGGCGTTGTCCTCGACGATCAATATGGTGGCACCATTCCCAAATGGCAGCTTTGAAGTTGCACTGGATTTGAAAGTTCCGTGATCCTGCCCGGCCTCTCTTTGCAGTGCCGGAAAGTAGAGGCCAAAACTGGTGCCCAGCCCCAACTCGCTGTAGAGGGTCACATGCCCGCCCGATTGACGGACAAAGCCGTAGACCACCGCCAGCCCAAGGCCCGTACCACCGCTGTCGGACTTGGTCGTAAAGAATGGCTCGAACGCGTGCTTTTGCGCCTCGGTACTCATTCCCGCCCCGTTATCGCTGACCGAGAGGCGCACGTAATCGCCTGCTTCAATGTCGATCTCCTGTGCCAAATAGGTGTCGTCGATTGCCACATTCTGGAGAGATACCAGCAGCTCGCCCCCCGCAACCATCGCATCACGCGCATTCAACGCGAGGTTCATGAGGGCTGATTGCAACTGCACAGGGTCGATCATTACCGTGTCCAGATCATCCGCAAAATCTGTTTTGATCCGGTAGGTTGCTCCGAGAGTGCGCGTTAAAAGTGCCAGCGTTTCATCGCAGACCACGCGTAAGTCCACAGTTTCCGGTCTCAGAGTGCCTCGTTTTGCAAACACCATCAGCCGCGATGTGAGATCTGCACCCAGCTCGGCAGATTCAAGCGCATCGCTTATCAGGGGTAACTGCCGCTCGTTTGCGCCGCGCATTTCCAGTAATTCCAGATTGCCGATGATAACGGTCAGGAGGTTGTTGAAATCATGCGCAATGCCGCCCGTCATCTGGCCGATAGCATCCAGCCGCTGAGAACGGGCAAGCGCATCTTCAGCCGCTTTTCGGTTGGTAAGATCATGCATGATGGCAACAAAAATCTGTTGGCCTGCGGCCTCGGCATGGCCGACCGAGATATGCATTGGAAACAGGGAGCCGTCTTTGCGTTTGCCTTCAACTTCACGGCCGAGGCCGATAACCCGCTTCTCTCGGGTCTCTAGATGATGCTCCATAAAGCCGTCGTGTAGATTGGCCAAAGCGGAGGGCATCAACATGTTTATGCTTTGCCCGACGATCTCGGAGGTATCGTAGTTGAACATGTCCATTGCTGCTCCATTGGCGCGCAGAACAGTGCCATTTGCGTCAGAAACGATCAATGCATCCACCGCCGCCTCAAGGGTGGCATGCAAGATTGCACTGTCATCTTCTGACGTATTCATGTGCGGTATCCCTTTTGCTCATTCTGCCAATGCCATTTTGGATGGGTCGAACACCTATTGGCTTCGCTGAGCATAATGGACTGCGCCCGCATGGCCAAGGTACCTGGTGAGATCAGCCAAGGTAATAACGCCAAGGAGCGTGTGATCGTCTACCACCATAAACTTGCGTTGGTTCGTTTCGCCGATGATTTCAAAAAGGTCTTTGACCGACATATCTGGCGCAACGATCGTAGAAGGCTCAAGGCCGACAAATACATCTCCAACACGGGTGTTCCCCCAATTCTCAGGGTCAATGCCCGATAGCACGAACTGGTCAATATGGCCCAGCAAAACATCCCCTTCGACCACTGGCACGAAGCTGACGTTGTCGCGTAGCATGATTTGGTTCACAAACTCCGAAAGGATCAGCTCGGGTCCGACCGTGATCGGTGACAGTGTCATCAAATCACGCACAAACTTGTCCGCAAATGCCTTACGGGCCAGCTGTGATGTGTAGCTTGACCTTGCGGCGACAAGCACGAAGCCACCGATCAGAACGTACCATAGTCCCGTCACCACACCTCCCTGAAACAACGTCACAATCCCGAGTGCCATGAGGAAATAGGCGAATACCGTCCCTGACCGCGATGCCGCCCGCGTTGCCGCCAGTGCATCGCCACTGCGGTGCCAAAGATAGGCACGCAGAACCCGGCCCCCATCAAGAGGAAAGGCCGGGACCATATTGAAAAGCGCGAGCACAAGATTGATCAACGCCAGATACGAGAGCACTTCAACAAGTGCTGCTGCACCGGAGGCGGCAAATGCAATGTGGGCCAAAATCCAAAAGCCAAGCGCAAGGCACAAGGACATTGCAGGCCCTGCGATGGCAATCCAGAACTCGTCGCGGGCTGACTTTGGCTCGGCGCCCAACTCGGCCAGACCGCCGAAGATGAACAAGGTAATGCTTTTGATTTCCAGCCCCAGATGCCGTGCGACAACGGAATGAGCCAATTCATGCAACAGCAGCGAGCCGAACAATCCCAGCATCCCGATCACCGCCATGGTTAGATAGGTCGCCGCAGGCGCATCTGGCAAAATGCTTGGAAAATACTGTTGCGACAGGCTCCATGTAACCAATGAAGCGATGACCAGCCAGCTGGGATCAACCTTGATCTCAAAGCCGGCCACAGACAAAAGTTTTACAGAATTAGAGAACATTATCAGCTCCGTCTTTCCTCTAGCCTAGTGCGCTTTCGCAGTGAGACATTGATATCGCTCAAATTGGCGGTTTAAGGGTGGAATAATCCTCCGACGCAATAGGCAAGCAAGGCCGCAACGCCTCCGATCAACAATGTTTCGGCACCCGAGCGCCACCATTTGGCAAGCGACCAGCGGCTCTTGCCTGCGCCGATCATGAAAAAGGTGAGCAGGGTTGCGAGAACGGCAGTGACGAAGGCGTTTGGTAGTCCGAGCAGGAAAGGGATCAATGGCACCGCACCGGCGACCAGAAAGGCCACGAAGGTTGCGATGGCGGCGCGCATCGGCTCAGGATCATCGCGTGCAAGCCCGTATTCGTCGGTCAACATCAGTCCGATCCATTTGTCTGTATCCTGCGATATGGCGTGTGTCGCTTGCTCCAGAAGATCACCTGACAGGCCGCGCATGTGCAAAATCTGGCGCAACTCTTCCATCTCACCTTCGGGATGCTCCGAGATGTGGCGCATTTCCGTCTGGACGATACGTTTGCGATCATCCAGCTCTGCCTTGGTGCCCGAATAATTGCTCGCCGCCATCGAGAAGCCATCTGCGAGAATATTAGCAAGGCCGAGCGCCACAATAATGGTATGCGGGAGGCCTGCGCCCTGAACCCCTGCAACAATGGCAAAGGTTGTTACTGCACCGTCGATCCCGCCATAGATCATGTCCTTTAGGTTGCTATGCTTTTGGCCCTCCGACAGTCGGGTGGCGATTTCTTGACGGCTATGTCCGTGTGCTTGTGTCATGGCACATCATTGTTGAAATCCAACAGGTATGGATTGAGCCATGTCAAATACTCTGATCGCTTCTTTGCTAAATCCCGATGATGCTAATCCCCGACACCTCCCTCCTGCAAAGCTTTGCAATTTTTGCTTTGGGCGCGGCTTGCGTTTGGATCGCAGGTGCGCGGTTGGCGTATCTGGCGGATGCTCTGGCTGACCGTTTCAAGCTGGCCAAATCGTTGGTGGGGTTGTTGCTTTTGTCATCGGCCACGTCATTGCCCGAGGTTGCCACCACCCTGACTGCCGCCATCCAGCAATCGCGCGATCTGGTGCTGAACAGTCTTTTCGGGGGCATCGTATTGCAAACTGCCATTCTGGCGATGGCCGATTTTTGGGTCCGTGGGCCGATTACAAACTATCCGCGCAAAGCCAACCATACGCTTGAGGTCACCTTGCTTGTCTTGTTGTTGTCTGTTGCTTTGGTCATCACGAACCTAGGCGAAACATTTGTGGTGGCTGGTGTGGGCCTCGGCAGTATTGTTATTGCTGTGTTCTACGGTGGCGCAATTTGGCTGTTGCGCAGGTACGATGACAGCAGCGATTGGGTGCCTGTCGATCTGCCTGATCCTGACCCGCTCGCTTTTCCCGCGCCTTCCAGCCTCGCCCAGACTGCCAATGTAAATTTGATCTGGCAATCAATCGCAGCTTGTCTGGCCATTTTGGTTTTTGGATTGCTGCTTGTCCTATTTGCAGACCGCATTGCGGCTCAGTCGGGCCTTGGTACAGGGTTCATCGGGGTTACCTTGCTGGCGGCGGCCACATCATCGCCCGAGCTAAGTACAAGCATTGCCGCCGTGCGTATCGGGGCGTACACCATGGCGCTCTCGAATATTTTTGGCAGCAACCTGATCATGCTTGTGTTGGTTTTCCCCGCTGATATCCTGTTTCGCGCGGGCCCGATTTTGCAAAACACCTCGCGTATGGTGAACCTCTCGCTCGCGTTCGGATTGACCGTAACAACGATTTTCTTGATCGGTCTGATCGTCCGGCGTAAGCCGAGAGTGGGTAAGTTCGGACTTGATTCAATCCTTGTATTGGCCACCTTCTTGGCCAGTCTTGCCGCCTACTACTACGTGCGCTGAATGCGCTGGCCGGCACTCCAACCCTAAGCAGGAACCAAGAATGACAGACCACAAGACAAGCAGCGGTACTTTTGAAATGACCGACGCCCACTGGGATGCGCTCGGCAAATCTGGTGCCGCGCACAAGCATACTTATGGACATGCAGCAGTTGTGTCTGGCCCTTCCGGTCAAGGTGGCGCTGCACGTTTGTCAGCACGGGGTGCGCTGCGTATCGGGGCAGGGGTGGTCAGCGTTGTCTGCGCCCGCGACGCAGTTGCAGAGCATTCCGCCCAGCTGAATGCGATCATGGTGAAACCCTATTCCAGCGAGGTAGAGTTTGTTGAGCGTTTGACAGACATCAACCCGCAGGCCATCTGCATTGGCCCGAACCTCGGCCTTGGAGAGCACAGCCAGACATTGCTTTGGCAGGTTTTATCGTTGGGCCTTCCGACCTGTTTTGATGCCGATGCGATAACGCTCATGGCTGATACTTTGGTGACACTGCCCGCAGTTCTGAATCCACAAAGTGTGCTCACACCACATGAGGGCGAATTACGCCGCCTCATTCCCGGGGTCTTTGCCGAAACATCCTGCCGAATTTCACTTGCTCAAGCTGCTGCGGACAAAGTGGGCTGTGTTGTCTTGTTCAAGGGCCCAGAAACCATAATCGCGGCACCGGAACGCGCACCCATGACGGTCTCGGCGCAGGCTTTTGAGCATACCAGTTGGCTTGCGACAGCGGGGTCTGGCGATGTTTTGGCAGGTTTTATCACTGGCCTTCTGGCCCGTGGGTTTGAGGCTTTCGAGGCGGCAGAGCTCGCGGCAGAGCTGCATTTTCGCTGTGCTGACGCCTTTGGTCCAGGCCTCATCGCGGAAGATATTCCTGAAATGCTGCCCAAGGTTTTCCGTTGATTTGGATCAAACCAGCGCCCGAAAATGGCTGTAGAAAGGAGGAAACACAGGTGAAGCACTATGGAAGTAACACAGTTTGGGAGTGCGCCCATTCTTGGCGTCAAAGGTCTAGAGGGTAGCGTATGCGATCTTTTGTTGGGACAGGCACGGCAATCCAGCCTTGGGCAAGGCACAGTGATTTTTGCACCTGACATGTCTTCTGACAGCCTGCTTTTTTGCGGGTGATGATTTTTATGCGCAACGGATCACCGACCTGTCGCTCATGATCGAATACGCAGTCCGCGGCCGAATGAATTGACGCTCGACTAAATGCACAGACGAAATTGAGACAGTTTACGAAAGCCCGGATGATAAAAATAAACCTGAAGAGGATATCGCAATGACTGCCAATGTCGGAAATACAGACCGCATCCTGAGAGCTATCCTTGGACTAATCCTGATCTTCGCGCCCCTTTTGAACATGCCTGCGATCTGGTCCAGTGGTGCATTTGCGTATGGAAGCATGGCGGTCGGATTGGTTCTCATTATCACTGCAGTTGTACGGTTCTGCCCGCTGTACCGGATCATTGGCCTGTCTACCTGTAAGATAGATTAAGCAGGGTAGCCTCTGTATCTTTAATCTTTGATGTTTTTTGATTAGTTACGTGCCAACAGCACAGTTACTCGAACGAAAAGGCCTCCATACATGTTTTTTTCCCTTTTGGTCGGGTCTGTAATGATGATCTTCTCTACCGCGATTGCGATCGTTCTTTTTGGCTGGGCTGTGCGAATGTTGCACTGGTTCGAAACAACGAGCCCGCTTGGCTATCAACGCTATCCGCTCGTCTTAGATTTGAGCATCGCAGGGCTTTGGATATTGCTGGTTCTCACAAGCTGTGTCTGGGGTTGGGCCGGGTTGTATATGATACTCGGCCTGTTCGACAGTTTGGAGACCGCGCTCTATTTCTCCATTGTGTCCTTTACCACAGTTGGCTACGGCGATGTCGTCCTCGAACCCGGCTGGCGGCTTTTGGCTGGGATGACGGCGACCCACGGGTTGATCACCTTTGGTCTGCTTACAGCGTTTCTGGTTGAAGTGTTTAAGTCTCCAAATCGCCCAAGGCGGTCTTGATCCGTATCAATGCGTTTAGGGTCTTTCCTGATATTTTCAGAAAAGAAACAAATTGAGGACGTGAAATGCCTGACATGACCCACTACGCAAATCTGATCGCCGCCCGCATCAAAGAACTCGATGAACGCATCCACGAGGTTGACCATGAATTGGCTGAGCCAAAGACAGCAGACATGAACGATCAAGCAATTGATCTGGAAGATGACGAGGTGCTGGAGGGTCTTGGAATGGCCGCGCAAAAGGAAATGATGCTGCTGAACCTAGCGATTGACCGGATCGAAGACGGCACCTACGGGACCTGCAAAAAATGTGATGAGCCGATTTCCGAGGCGCGGTTGAACGCAGTTCTCCATGCCCCGCTGTGCAAAACCTGCGCGACGCACACTTAGACGCTTCGCCGAATTGCCCACATGGTCGCCAATGGCCCTACCAATTCGAAGAATACAGTTGCCCCAATGACAAGGCCGAGTATTTGCTCTTTCCATTGCGGTAACGCTTGGGCGGCCAGCAGGGCCATACCGATGGCAACGCCGGCCTGAGGTAGCAAAGCGGGCCCAAAGAGATGTCTTTCGTGCTTGGGTGTGTTCGCGATGCTGGCTCCAATCCAGCCACCAATGATGCGTGATCCTGCCCTGAGCAGGATGAATGCGATGCCTAAAGAACCCAACTCCCAAACAGATCCGAAGTCCAGCGAGGCCCCTGCCAGAATGAAAAAGACCAGCATGAAGGGCCACTGAATATGCTCGATCTCGTGGAATGCCCGTGTGTGATGGCGCGCAAGATTAACGATCAAGGCGCCCGAAACCATAGCGGAAAGCAGAAACGAGACCTCAAACCAGATCGCAAGACCTGCGGTGAGGAATGCAACAGACAGCACTTCGATCTGGAGCGGTTCCCCTTCCTCAATACGCCCTGTGAGAAACGCGGCGGGCAAACCGATCACGATGCCCAGAATAACCGCGCCGCCGATCTCGCGTACTGCGGATACTGTCACAACCCCTGCATCACCTGCCATGCTCACAGCGAGGGTCAAACATACGCTAAACGCGAACAAACCCCACGCATCGTCGATGGCCACAATGCCCTCTAGAATGCATGTGAAGCGGTTCTTGACGCCGGTTTGTTTGAGCACATCCTGCGTCGCGGCAGGGTCGGTCGCCGTCGCAACCCCCGCCAGCACCAGTGCCAAAGAAATGTCCACACCAAGCAGGAGCAAGCCACCTGTAACCAGCGCCAAGGTCACTAAAACAACAGCAAGAGAGATGGACAAAATTGCCATTCCATACGCCTTCAGTGTCTCTAATCTGAGAGATCCGCCCAGCAAAAGGGCCACCAAAGTGAGTGCCATGACAGTCACTGTTTCGGTCAACTCCTCAATTCCGTCCGGTAGCAATCCCAAAAGACCGGCCACCAACCCGCACAAGAGCAATAGTGTGACGCGCGGAACACGCGTGCGTCTTCCTAGCTGGTCAGCGCATAAGCCGACCGAGAACAAAGCACCCAATGTGAGCAATGCGTAAGGATCGATCATAACAAATGTTGGTCCTCATGGGGATGTGCGGTCTTTATAGGAAAAAGCTATTTCTGAATTGCTTCGAGATAATCCAACAAATCCTCAAAATCAGCTCCAAGCACTTCACCGTCTGCGCCGCCGTCCGGGTAGACATGGCGTAATCCAATTACCGCAAAGTCTGGCATTGGCGTATCAATATCGTCTTTGTCCACTACTCCCATGACGTAACGTCTGACAAAATCACGCGGGAACGCGCCCCCGCTGAACGCTGCCAACTTCGTCAAATCTAGCGGTGTGGTGCCGGGGCCTCGAATGTCATTATTCCCCCCTTCGCCCTTCGACCCATGGCATTGAGAGCACTCTTTGGCGTAGACAAATTCCCCCCGCTTGATCGCGGCGGAAGTGCCAAGCGACGCTTGAGCGCAGGCAGACAGCAAAACGCCAAAAAGCCCGATAATGATGAGAGGGTGCCATGACATATTGAAGAACTTCCAGTTGGGGCGGGCATGACAGCAACAATTGCCATTGATGGGTACCATTGGATATACTGATCACAAGGTGGGGACGAATGGATTGATGTACATCAAAGAACTCAACACTGTTTGGTTTAGACAGCTCAAATCGATGATGATGCCAGTAGGGGGAGAAGAAGCGTGCCGCTATTAACTGACCTCGGATACAGCGATCCATCGTGAGCAAATCTGCAGCCGTGCAGCCAAGAGCCGTAAGCGCTTTCTTCGAGGAAAACAAACTTAAGCTCGAAGGGCGGCTGCTGATTGATACGGTGGAGAGCGTGCAAATCGCCGTACGGCATGCCGATGCTATTTCATCTATCGATATCAGCGCCGTATCCCAAATGGACACCGCAGGCGCGTGGTTCGTGATTGATCAGCAAAGGCAGGCAGCGCAGCGCGGTGCCTCGCTCGAGATCATTGGTGCGACCGACGCGCAAGCGCAACTGGTTGAAACAGTTGAACGAAGTATGCCACCCGAAGATCAGCGCCCTTTAAGTCGTCTGACCATCGCCGACCGTTTGGAAAACTATGGCAGAAAAGTAATGCGCGGAGTGCGCATGAGCACGGAGCTCACCTCGTTTCTGGGGCAAGTGATGGCAACACTGGGCGGGATCATCCGCCATCCCAGCCGTTTGCGTCTCACATCAGTGGTGCATCACTGTCAGGAAATTGGCGTCAGTGCAGTGCCTATTGTGGCGCTTATGGCCTTTTTGATCGGCGTGGTTCTCGCGTTCCAAGGGTCCGCGCAGCTACGCCAGTTCGGTGCCGAAGTCTTTGTGGTTGATCTGATCGCGATCTCGATCCTGCGCGAGTTGGGTATTTTGCTGACCTCGATCATTGTTGCTGGTCGCTCTGGGTCGGCATTCACCGCCGCCATAGGTTCTATGAAAATGCGTGAAGAGATTGACGCTATGCGGACGCTAGGCCTTGATCCGGTGACAATTCTTGTGGTGCCGCGGGTGCTGGCGTTGATACTGATGCTGCCGGCGCTGGGGCTGATTGCGGACATCTCGGGGCTGGTCGGAGGTGCATTGATGTCGTGGATCGAATTGGGCGTTTCGCCTGCCGTTTTCCAGAGCCGACTGGTGAGCAACACGGACGTCTGGCATTTTGCCGTTGGCATGATCAAAGCGCCTTTCTTTGCGCTGATCATTGGCATCATCGGATGCTATCAAGGGATGATGGTTGGTGGCAACGCGGAGTCCCTGGGGCGTCTCACGTCAGCCTCTGTTGTGCTCTCTATCTTCATGGTCATCGTGGTTGATGCGCTCTTTTCGATCTTTTTTGCAGTAGTGGGGGTTTGATGGAAGAGCCGAATGAACCCATCATTCGTGTACGTGGCTTAGTCACGCGTTTTGGGACCCATACGGTCCATAACGGTCTCGACCTTGATGTGCGGCGCGGCGAGATCATCGGCGTTGTAGGCGGCTCAGGCACTGGAAAATCTGTACTGCTCAAGGCCATTGTCGGCCTGTTAGAGCCTGCCGAGGGCCAGATCGAAGTGTTCGGCGAAAGCGTGCGCGCGACCTCCGATGAACAATACCGCGCCTTGCGCCGCCGTTGGGGTGTGATGTTTCAGGACGGGGCATTATTCTCTTCGCTGACCGTGCGCCAGAACGTCGAGGCCCCGATGCGCGAACAACTTACGCTGGACGATACGCTGCGCGAAACGCTGGCAGGGATAAAGGTGCGCATGGTAGGTTTGCCGGAAAATGCGATGTTAAAATACCCTTCCGAATTGTCGGGTGGGATGCGCAAACGCGCAGGGTTCGCACGCGCCATCTCCATGGATCCCGAAATTGTGTTTCTTGATGAGCCGACAGCGGGCCTTGATCCGATCGGGGCGGCGGCCTTTGATATTCTCATCAAACAATTACAGACATCTTTAGGGCTGACTGTCTTTCTGGTAACACATGATTTGGACAGCCTTCATGCGATTTGCGACCGTATCGCGGTGCTTGCCGATCAGAAGGTATTGGCAGTAGGAACAATGGAAGAAATGCTAAAAGTGGATCACCCTTGGGTGCATGAGTATTTCCACGGACCCCGTGCGCGTGCCGCATTAAGCGCGGCGCAAAAAGAGGAGGCTGAGTAATGGAAACCCGTGCGAATTACATCCTGATCGGCATCTTCACGCTGCTGTCCATCCTCGGCACGTTGGCATTTTTCATCTGGTTGGCCAGCGTTCAGGTGAACAAGCAATATGAGACTTACGGAATCTTGTTCAACGATGTATCCGGCCTCGATCCGTCGGGGGATGTCTTGTTCAATGGCATATCCGTAGGACGGGTTATTGGTCTGCGCATTGCAGAGGCGGACCCCTCCAAGGTGTTCACCACCATCGAAGTTGAGGCTGAAACGCCAATACGCTCGGATACCGTAGCCCAGTTACAATCCCAAGGGGTAACTGGCGTTTCCTATATCTCCCTTTCAGGGGGCACTCCTGCGTCGCCCCTGCTCAGGGAAAACGAACAAGGGCAGAAGATCATTCCATCGCGCCGCTCGAACCTGCAATCACTGGTGGAGGATGCGCCTGACTTGGTGCTGGAAGCGACCCATTTGCTGGAACAGTTCCAAACCTTGGCCGGACCCGAAAACCAAGCTTATGTTACGAATATCCTGCGCAATCTTGATACCGCTTCGGGACGTCTGAATGAAGCGTTGACGGATTTCTCGGACATCTCTGGAACTGTGCGGGATGCGACGTTGCAGATCAGCGGGTTCACAGACCGCTTGGACGTGATCGGTGCCTCCGTCGCCACCACACTTGAGCAGGCGGACAGCACTTTGGTGGCAGCAACAAGCGCGTTCGAGCAAGCCGATACTGTGCTTGAAGGGTCCGTCAAAGCAATTGATAGCGCGGGAGATGTTTTTGATCAGGCCCGCACCCTCCTGACGGATCAGGTCCCAGAAATCCTTACTCAACTCTCCGAGGCGGCAACGCTCACGAATGCCGCCATCATTGATTTACAAAGCCGTTCTGGTACCACACTGGACGGGTTCGCCGAGACGGCAGGGCTGTTGAACGCACGCTTGGCCGAACTTGAGGGGTCCCTGAAAGAGGCTAACATTGCCTTTCTTGCAGTTACCGAGGCTTCCGACAGTTTTGACCAGCTTATTGATGGCGATGGTACCTTAATGATTGCCGAGGCGCGGGCTGTTATCGCAGATACAAAAGCCACCGTTGCAGCGATTCAAGCGATTGTGGAGAACGACGTCCCCACAATTATGACCGATATTCGTGCTGGCGTCGCCAGTGCCAGGAAAGCCGTGGAAGACGTATCCGCGAACATTTCAACATTTACCAACCGTATCGATCCGATGGCCGAAGATGCACAAAAGGCGATTGTCTCTGCGAATGCGCTGTTCGTAAAAGCCGAGACAAGCCTTTCCACACTGGATGAAACGCTCAACGTGGCCGAGGAGGCGTTAGGATCAGCGCAAATTACATTTGATGCCGCGACGGAGGTTTTGGGCACTGACCTTGGGCCGATGATCACGGACATTCGCAGTGCCTCTGACCAGATCACACGCGCCGTCACCGATGTTGCAAATGACATGCCTGCCATTACCGCAGATTTGCGCGCGCTCATTGCGCGCAGCGATGCCGTGGCCCGTCAAATCCAGATCGCCGTGGGACAAAGCGCGCCGGGCATTGGCGATTTCGCCAGCAGAGGCTTGCCTGAACTCACAAGGCTCGCCGCCGAGGCGCGGACATTGCTGAATACGCTGGGCACACTTAGCCGCAAGATTGAGCGTGACCCCGCACGTTTTATTCTGGATGGCCGCGTCCCCGATTACAGGAAGTAGAACCATGACACACTTGACCCGCCGTATAGCCCTCGTTGGGGCACTCTGCTCGTTGGGTGGCTGTAGTGCTATTACGTCGATCAACGCAGCCGCCAAACCACTCAATACATATGATCTGAGCCCCGCTTCTGGTTCACAGAGCGGTGGGCGGACATCACGGACACTGTTGGTTGCGCTGCCGCAAGCTTCCGCTGCTCTTGCCACAGACAGGATCATGGTCAAGCCTGATCCGGCCTCTATCACCTATCTGCCCGACGCCCGCTGGAGCGATGAGATACCAGCGGTGGTTCAATCGCTCCTGATCCGCAGCATATCCCAGACAGGTCGTGTGGCCTATGTCGGTGCCGTAGGCGCAGGACCCGTCCCTGACAAAGCGCTGTTGGTGCGCATAGATGCGTTCGAAATCACCGTGTCGGGCGCAGGCCTGTTTACAGCAAAACTGGATTTCGACCTCACGGTCATCAATGATCGCGACCAGCGGATCGTTGCATCCCGTCGTTTCACCCAGTCAGAACAGATCGCAAGTGACGAACCCCAAGCGATTGTAGGAGCGTTCCAAAGGCTGCTAAACGAAATGCTCCCTGCCATGTCTGACTGGACCATCGGGCGCGTCTGACCTTCAGCCCAATAGAGCAGGGGAACTTGTGCCGGTGCGTATCTTCCTTAAGTGAACTTACCGGCCAAAATCTGTGATCACTGCCGTCCCTGGGGATGTCGGCCCCTTCATTGCTCTTAACTCAGCACTTGCGCCGGATAGTGGGATTTCTCTTGCGACCATGGGGGTGATGTCGACTGCGCCGCGTTCAATCATGCCCAATAGCGAAGGGTACTTCCATGACGGCATGCCGCGTGTCCCGAAGAAGGCCAACTGCTTTGAATAGATGGCGCGCATGTTGATTTGCATCTGACCCCCTTGGCCTGCGGGCATGCCCACCTGCACATGGCGGCCGAGTGTGGCCAGGCATTCGATAGAAGCATTAGTTGTTGCCTCGATCCCCAATGCTTCGATAGAGACCTGTGCGCCACCACCCGTTATCTCACGGATTGCCGCCGCCGCATCTGTTTCAGCGGCGTTCACGGCGGCGTCGGCCCCATGCTGTTTCGCGTGTGTTAACTTATCTTCCACGATATCAACAACCACAACGCGAGCCCCAAGCATCTTTGCCAAAAGCAAGGCTGCAAGGCCGATGCCACCTGTCCCATGAATGGCGACCCATTCCCCCGCCTTCACCTCGGCTCGGTCCGTCAGGGCATGCCACGCTGTTGTCACCCGACAGCCCAAACCAGCGGCTAACGCAGGCGACATCGTTTCCGGCAAGTGAACAAGATTGTGGTCAAAAGGGACTGCCACATACTCGGCGTAGGCACCTTGCGCACCGAAGCCAGGGACAATCTGGTTTTCGCAGGTATTTGACACACCCGAGTGACAGGCGGGACAGCTGCCGCAGGCGAGGATGAAAGGCGCAATCAGGCGGTCCCCAATTTTATGTTTTGCACTTGGGCCAACCTCGACAACGGTTCCGCAATATTCATGACCGAGGATTGAGCCATTTTTTACCATTGGATGCGTACCGGTCCAGCCGTGATAATCCGAGCGGCATACACCACAGGACGCGACCTCTAGAACCACACCGTCATTTGGGCAGGCTGGGTCCGCAACAGTTTCAATTGATAGGTCTTCGCTAAACTCTTTGACAACGGCAGCGCGCATTGGAACATCCCCTTATGTGTAGGTCGGAATGTAGGCCTTTGTGAATGCGTCTGTCCATGTCGCATACATCAACGCGAAGCATAGGCACTAGTTCCTTTGCTGATCTGTGCCGCGATCGCAAATACCGTGATCGACGTCAGCATCCACATAACAATGTCATTGTTATGGGATTTTAGGCGCGTTTCTTAATAATTTGAGAAAGTCGAAGGAGCTGCACCAATACTCGCCATAGACCCCAAGAAGACGCCAATCAGGTTAAGATGGGCGATCTAACTGAAACACAGGTGATTGTTATCTATTCAACGATCCATGCCTTAGCGTCGTCTATTTCTGTAAGATCAAATACCATGACCTGAGTTGGCATAAGCATACCGAAGAACTTTGCGCCATTTTTGACCCATTCCGCATCCGTGACCAATGCCAACTTTGAAAACGTGGTCATATGGGAAAGACCAAGGCGTAGATCATCCCACATCGCACCCGGGGAATAGCCGTCAAAGTAGTCACCCAAAACGCAAATCATCTTCAGTTTGTCATGCTCTTTTTCTCGTTGGGCGATGAGCGGTATAAGTGTCTCGCTATAGTCCTGTGATGTGATCAGCCCCCTGATATCGATCCCGACAACGTCGCGCGGCAGTCCCTTTATCTCGGAGATAGCACCGGGATGGTCATCTTTGGTCTGCGCCCAAGCGACCGCGTCGTCGATAGCATCCTCATTGAACCGCCTCACTTTAGCGCCCACGAAATGGTCGACAATAGACTTTGCAAGCCACAGAAATTTACTGTCGCTGACAATTGCGATTTTCTTTACCAGGTTATGATGGTTCTTGATGAAATGAAGATGCTCTTTTAGCGCGTCAAAGTCTGCCCAGAACGGAGCCGACTTCGTGTGCAAAACAAGATTTGGGACCTGATCTGTTTCGTTGATGTATGCGTTTACTTTCGTCGTGAGTTCCTTGATCTGATCTGTGTTAATGCGGCCTCCGGCAGTCGCGATGAAAATATTGTCCCGCGCTCTGATCTCTATTTCTAACAAAACAGGTACTCCTTACTTAGCAACCTTTGGCGTTCTTTCTCTTTGATTGTTCGTGCAATAAGGGCTTCAGTCACTACCAGTTACAGTTAATCCCAGCATACGCCAAGTTTGCATGCCTCCGCGATAGTAAGAGATGCGGTCTGCGGGGTACCCTGCTTTGATCATGTTGCGGATTGCCGTGGGCGACTGGCCGCACCAAACCCCATTGCAGAAAAGAGCCACGCTTTTTGCCTCGCTACAGTCCCAACCGTCAAAGTCTGGTTCGCAGTCCAGTTGTCCGAGTTCGTCTAGGACATATGCGTAGGGGATGCTGATAGCACCGGGGATAGTACCGCCTGCGAACCAGTCGCGGGTGCGGCTGTCCACGACCGCAGCATCCGGGTTTTGTAGCATCTCTAACAGTTCTAATTCGCCAATTGTGGTAACCCCTTCCGCAGGCGTAATTGGCTGAATGCAGAAGTTGGGGCAGGGGCGAGACGTGCGGGCCCATTCTCCGGATAATTCATGCGCAGTGTCTTGAATTCTGCGAATTTCCATAGGACCGTTTTGAGTGTCCACGGTGACGGAGGGCATATCTTTGGCAATACCGACTTTTGTTTCGGCTGCGGCGGATAGTGCTGTTATTGATAAAGTGATTGTAAGAATGAGTGCTTTCATGATGTTCTCCTAACCCGTCCATTAGTAAACAGGTCTTATGGCTGATGCACATAGGTACCGGGTGCCGTTTCGAGTGGTGCGAAGCCTTTTGCCGCCGCGCCTGTGGCGGGTGGAGATCCGGCCTTGCTACTTTTCTTCCCCAACCAATCGACCCACGCAGGCCACCACGGTTAGAATAAATGTCAGGTCACCGTCAGTGAACAGCTGGGTCTTGAGGGCCGATGGCAAAGCGGCCCGCATTAAGCCGTTTTCCAAAAAAAGCACGCGCTGTTTTGACCGCAGCGATCGCCAGCATCGTGCCGCCAAGGCAACAGCCTACTTCATGATCCTGTTTGTCTGGTACGATAGCACAAACTGCATCATGCGCTGCCATGACGCCCTTATTGCGGTAGTCTTTCAGCGATAGTTCGAACTGATCCGTTGTCGGGTTGCACCACGAGATTATGAATACGGTGTAGCCTTGCTCTACCAAGTGGTTATGTGGGCTTAGGTCGAGGATAAAGTATTTCTTAATTCAGGCGTGCACGATCAGGATCGGCTCGGCCTGAATCTTGTCAGTATGTGGCGCGTATTGGATCAGCTCAAACAGATCATTGCGAAACACCACTTCGCTGGGCGTGCAGGCAAGCTCCTCGTTGATCTGGTAGCGTTCGGGTGCAGGCTCTTGAATCTGCGGAATTGTATTCAGGTAATCATGTAGAAAATGGGTGCAATCACCGCAGGCAACCGGTTGGACGTGGGCGTTGCGTTGATGGCTGTGTGGCCTTGGTCATTTGGAACTTCCCAACGCGGTTTGCCCTGCTTTGTTGCTGCCTT
>RCNE010000452.1_pt1 | contig 22204 bp, 18 predicted proteins | sample 2041361 | NCBI WGS metagenome assembly RCNE01 (sample SAMN09708229, study PRJNA481090) | Marine sediment metagenome, whole genome shotgun sequencing project.
TCCTTTCCAAACTGCACCTACGATTATAATCCAGCCAAGCAGCAAAGAAATTAGGATTGGTACTTGAAATCCACCCAATTGATATGGACCTTCTGTGAGCCCCAGAAAATCCTTAAAAAAGAAATTCGCTGTATCACCTCCCCAAGCCTGTGTGAAAGAAAAAACAGAATAATTTAAACCCCAAGCCATCACAACTGCATAGTAACACACAATAACAAAGCCAACAAAAGCAGCCCACCAACCAACCCACTCAAATTTTTTGCCGATCTTACGGAATGAAAGCGGAGCTGCCAGTTTGAAACGGTGACCCAGACTAAGTTCCATGATGAGTAATGGGATACCGGCTGTGATCATGGCTATGATGTAAGCTACTAGAAAAGCACCTCCACCGTTATCATAACACTTAAATGGGAATCTCCAGATATTTCCCAGACCAATAGCAGAACCGATTGCTGCTAATATAAACGCTCTTCTACTTGACCAATGCTCTCTTTTAACCATAGATAACTCCTTTTCAATAAATCATTCTAACTTTTAATTGATGATTAATTAACTCCTTTGCCTGCTGGCAGTTCCTCTCGAATTTTCCCCTTAATAGCTCCTTCTCCTTTTAGGAGAGGGCTGGGTTGAGGTTAATTTTCATCTTCATATTTTTCTATAATTTCAATACGCTCCGCCTGGGCATCTGAGCGTATCAACCGTATCGCCTTCTTAATAGGCTGAACCAGTTGCAATTTTTTCAACTCCAGCATTTCCGGTCTTGAGTAGTCAAGCAGTTCACTGATGCTTCTATCCAGCCGTTCTACTTCTGATATTAAAATTTCAGCGGCCTCACCACCAGAGGATTGTAGTTCAAATTTAGATTTAAGAAGAAGAGCAAGCCCTTTTATCGAGCTCAGTGGATTTCTCAACTCGTGGGCAACACCGGCAGCCATTTTGCCAACAGCGGTATGACGTTCATTCCTTCTTATTTCCATCTCAAGGTTTTTCTGTGTAGTCAGATCCTGAATCAACAGCATATGACCTGTATCTCCGCCATCATCCCCCGAGTCGATAGGTACGCACATTATATGGAGGTTCTTCAAAACTCCCGCGTCAGAAATTGTCAACTCAGCATCACCAATACTGCCCATTTCTGAGCTCAGGGTCTGTATTGTCCGGCTCAGTTCTTCAGGGAAAATATCGGGATAATTTTTACCGATTACATTCCGTGTAATCCCGAACATGCTTTGAGCGCTGACATTACAGGTCTTGATATTACCTGCAGGATCGATGGCAATGATGCCCAGGGGCATTGAGGAAATTAATACATCCGTAAAAGCAGTAATGGTTTTTAATCGTCGCTGACTCCCCTTAAATCCCTGAATAGCAATAAGCGACAATAATCCTCCGATACCAACGAGCAAGAGGACTATTGAGAGGACTACAATATAAATAAATTGTTTCCGGACCTGGTTCTGAAATGCTGTCATATCAAGCTCTGCCACCAGATAGAGCGTCTTATCAGAGAAATCTTGCAGATCATGGGAGGGCGGGTTGTCACGCATCCACCGTCCCATTCTGCCGCGGGCGCCATCCTTCATTGCCGAGAGCATCTCATTTCTTGCTCCAATTGGGTTAAACAGTGCGGCGATCTGGAACCGTTGCTCCGTGCCGGATGTTTTTGGTAAAATGCGGCTGTTAGGGTCCTGCCCCTGTTTTCGCAGACTCCTCAGAAAACCGACAGTCGAGCTGTCCACATCCTTCCCCACCATTGCTGTCTCATTATGAGAAACAATTAAGCCTGTTTCATTAACAACAAATAATGATAAAATCCCCTGGTGCTCAGTGCCGTTTTCTATAACCTCCTGTACTGACTTCAACCAGGCCTCCCTGCTGAAACCTTGCTGCATCATCAAGTTTCTAAATGCTGCTCTTGAGCTTGATGAAATGAGACTGAGCACCGCACGGCCTTCCTGTGCTAAGGCCATATTCATCAATTTCTTTTCACGTTGAAAATTATTTACCGCAAATACTCCGATAATAAAGGCAAGCAGCAAGGATGCAGTCGCAAGCAGCCAGGGGGATGCGAGAAAAAGCCTGTCAGATTTTCCTTTTTCAGCTCTGTTCATCTGTATCGTTCAGGATTTTTTGAATAATAATTTTCGAAATCATATAGGTGGGAATAACCCCATCCGCACCCATCGGACCAGAAGCCAGGGTTTCTCCACTTACCAACGGATTATCAGATGCGTAATAGGCATATCTGATTTTCATTTCCTGGGGAATATGTCCCTGAATAATTGCCGCATTTATCGCCCGCTGATAATGTCCACCTTCCATCTCCAAACCGATTGCACGCCATGATGATGAATGAAATCGTTCCAAAACGTCCTTGTTTTGCATTGAGGTGCCCAGAACGGTAACCATCGGCCCGCTGTAGACATTAACAGTATCGTCAAAATCTTTTTCACTGAGATCATTTTTAAGTATGTAGTTGTGCGGTGTGCCTTCCATAACGTGGGCTGTTGCCAGCATTATGTCACCCTTTTTCCCTGGTAAAATACCAGCTTTGCCCATTATTGAAATTGATTTGATCGATAAAGAAATCTTCTTGTTATCAATTACACATGGACTAAGCAATTCATCCATCACCTCATATGCCTGCGCACCGAAAGCAAAATCCATAACAAGTATAACCGGTTTGAAGGTATGGATATAGTCCCAGTCAACAGATATCGCCGAATGAAAGCAGTCTTTTGTTAATTTGCTGGAATCTATAATTTGAACATCGATATTTGAACCAGATTTATCGTGCAGCGGAGTAAAGCCATACCCTGTTGCAAAATCTCCCACATCGATATTACTGCTGCGGATCTGTTCAACCATTTCATACAGATCTGTACTTGGGTCAATATCACTATTTTCAAGTGCACCGCTGCCATAGAAAAGATTGAGAAATGAGTGCAGATTTGCGCTGACGATATGGATTTGCCGCTCATGAAGTCTTCCATCAGTCAATTTCTTTTTAATAGTATCTGCCCATATGGAGGCATATTTATGATGACCAAGAATTTCCTGCAGTGATGGTGTAAAATAGATAGTCAGTAAATCACTGGCAGCTTTTGTTTCAGTAATAACCCTTTGACCAAGTGAATAGATAATCCTGAAAAGTCCGCTGTTAAATTTTTCTTTTCTGTTTGCTTCCAGATTCCAGTAGGTTTGCCGCGTTTCTTTGTAGGTTCTGCCAAGAATTATTGAGAGATTCCAGATAGCCTGATCAAGATCCGCTTCTCCAATTTCTTCTTCGGAGTCAACTATTTTCTTTAGCTCGTTCCATTCCGGAGAGTTACATCCCCCAGCTAAAGAGACTTGAGAATGAATTTTCTGTGCTTCTATGTTTAAAAAGGTCAAGTGTGTCAGAAGGTCATATATCTCTGTACTGCCACGTGTCACAACGAAGCACATTTCTTTATCTGAGACGATAAAGGAAACGCGCCTGCGTCGCAGAGCATGGACTTCTTCAAAGGTTGTATGATCCAATTCTTCCTGCGCGGTTAGAATGATTTTATTACACTTCTCAATTCCCCTCGGTAATCTATCAATTACATACTCGAGCCCTTTGAGCTCGACAATACGGGGATCACTCATGGATCCATATATTTCAGGATTAAAATTCCGGAGTGCATCTTCAAGCTTCTTGCCTGTTCTACCTGAGGGGCTGTACGAGCCTCTCAGGATAAATGAATCTGCAAGCGTTTTAAAGGTGGCAATAGCATTTCTTGCCTTTTGAGACTTGGACAACTCTTCCATTTTTATATTCCCGTTTAGTGCCTTAATCCTGAAAACCTATCATAAAAACAAGAAATCATGAGAGAAGTTTGAAATCAGAAACTGGGAGTCTCCACCAAGGCACTTATCCAGTGACTCTAAAAAGTTTTCCGACTTGTCGGGTTAGATATGATAATGGTCCAAATGATATTATACGCTATCACTGAATACCTATAATCCTTTCACCTACGCCTATATCATTATCTCAGTTTTTCACCTATTTTACCAACTCATTTGAAATTTTGTATTGTTTTCTTGGCTATTTACAAGAAGAAAATCGATAAACCAATGCCACTGCTCAGCACTATTTCGCAAGGATGTTGGTAATCCAGGTAGCAGTTATAAAAATTAGATTCAACGAGATACGCTTGCCACTCGCAAAGACTTTGGAACAGTAACCCTACCGCTGGGCAGCGTGATTACTTCTACCTATTGTCAATCTACTAAGCAGAATGGACAATTGAAAGGTGTCATTGATGTACCCAGACCTACTAAAAATCATTGATAAATCGTGGGCTAGACGCCAAGATACCGAGATTTTAGTTGACCATCTGCTCTAAATTTTTCTGTAGACCCGGACCAGACAATTTTGCCTCTTTCCATGATGTAATGTCTCTGGGCCAAGGCTAAGAGCGCTTCTATGTTTTTATCAATGATTAGGATTGAAAGCCCTTTGTCTTTTAATATTCTGAGCCCTCTCCAGATTTCTTTTCGGATTAAGGGAGCCAGTCCTTCCGTGGCTTCGTCTAAAATCAGCAGTTTCGGGTTAATCATTAGAGCTCGCCCAACAGCCAGCATCTGCTGTTCGCCACCGGAGATCTGGTTGCCGTAGTGTTTCAGTCGATCCGAAAGTCTTGGGAAAATGGTCAGAATATCCTCAACCGTATAAGGATCTGCAGAACCGGGGAAATTTGAACTCGTGGCAATAATGTTTTCCAGTACCGTGAGGTTGGAAAAGATATGCCTGCCTTCAGGAACCAGCCCAATACCGTATCTTGCTATCTGAAACGGTTGAAGTTTTTCAATATTTATACTGCTGAAAGTTATTTCTCCACCTGCCACACGGGTTAAACCCATTATGGATTTGACTGTCGTACTTTTGCCCATCCCATTTCGCCCCAGAAGCGAGATAACCTCACCTTGTTCAATTTCCATGGAAATCCCGAAGAGCGCCTGGCTGGAACCATAAAATGTTTCAATGTTTCTTAGAGAAAGCATCGTTAATCATCACCAAGATAAGCGTTACGAACCAATTCACTGGACTGTATCTCCTGTGGTGTTCCGCTGGCGATCGTCTCACCAGAGACGAGAACTGTAATGGTATCGGCCAGGGCAAATACAACCTCCATATCATGCTCGACGAGTAGAATGGTCATCGATTCTTTGAGTCGCAGAATAAGTTTCGACATTTCAACCGTACCGCCAGGTCCCATTCCAGCCATGGGTTCATCAAGCATCAGTAACTTTGGTTTTCCAGATAATGCCATGCCAACTTCCAACTGTTTCTTTTCACCGTGTGACAAATGTTTGGCATTCATTCTTCTTCTCTCAAACAACCCTACTCTCTCTAGAGATCCAGCCAATTGTTCAGTAACAATTGGAGACAACAGGCTATTTTTCCAAAACCTGAAATTATGACCGGAGTTTGAAATAATAGATAGTGCCATATTCTCTTCAACGCTCATGTTTTCAAATATCGAGGTTATCTGAAAAGATCTGGCTATTCCTGATTCACACCGTTTGTAAGATTTCATGCGAGTGATATTCTGACCGTCGAAGATAATTGAGCCACTGTCTGGAAGAATTTCTCCGCTCAACTGGTTTAAAGCGGTTGTTTTACCTGCCCCATTCGGCCCAATGAGTGCATGAAGAGATCCCCTCTTGACATTGATATTAAAATTATGGTTAGCCCGCACAGCCCCAAAGACCTTGCACAGTTCCTGTACCTGTAAGAGATTCTCAATCATTAGAGTCCTTTTTTCCGGTTAAAAGCCCAAACAACCCTTTGGGCGCAAAGATAACCACAAAAACAAGGAACGGACCCATATAGACCATCCAGTGCTCCGTGTACATACCGAGAATATCTTCCAACAAGATAAATATCGCTGAGCCAATAATCGGTCCGAATATCGTCCCAAGCCCGCCAAGCAGAACCATTACCATAAGCTCTCCTGAAAGCGTCCAGTGCATCATCCCTGGACTGACATATTCGGTCTGGTTAGCCAGAAGTGCGCCAGCGAGGCCGGCTCCAGCACCGGCAATAACAAAACAAATGAGTTTATATTTATAGGAGTTGATGCCGAGCGTCTTTATACGGCGTTCGTTAAGAGAGACACCCCTGATCACCAGACCAAATCGTGAATGAACAAGTCTGTGTATAAAAAAAACAAAGGTAAGAAGGAAAAACAGGCAGAAATAGTAAAAGTGCACATCATCAGAGAGATCAAGAAGGACCATTTGATTTCTTGAATAAATGGAGAGCCCGTCATCGCCTCCATATTTTTCAAGACCGACCGAAAAATAGTATATCATCTGGGCAAACGCCAGGGTAATCATAATAAAATGCAAACCCTTGGTACGGAGGCTCAGGGCACCGATGATAAGAGCAAATAGAGCGGAAATCATAATTGCACAGGGTAATACGATCAGTGCATTTTCACTGCCGGGTATTAAACCGAAAAGGGGTTCTCCCTCATACGAATGAAAAAAGAGAATTCCGACCACATAACCGCCAACACCAACAAAGGCGGCATGACCAAGGCTGACAAGGCCACCAAAACCGAGCAGCAGATCAAGGCTGACTGCGGCCAGCGAATAAATTAAGATCCTGCTGAACAGGGAGATAAAATACTCATGGCCAAGATTTGTTGCTATGACTGGTAAGAAAATGAGACAGAGCGTTCCCGTAAAAACGATGATCTTCTTTCTTTTATTTTCTATCATCAGGAATGAGATGGGAACAATCCGCGTGGCCGCCAGACAAGGACTGCTGCCATGAGAACATAAATTGCCATTGATGAAAGTGATGCAGCGGCACTGTCTGCATATCCACTCGATAGAAAGAATCTGAATATACCAGGCAAAAAAGCCCTGCCAAGTGTATCAACCATACCAACGAGCAATGCCCCGACGACTGCACCACGGACTGAACCGATACCGCCAATAACGACAACTACAAAGGTGAGAATTAAAATGGACTCCCCCATGCCGGACTCTACAGACAAAATTGGTCCTGCCATTACTCCGGCCAGGCCGGCAAGCATTGTTCCAAGCCCAAACACCAGGGTGTAAAGCATATTAATATTAACACCGAGGGCATTTACCATTTGCCTGTCTGAGGCACCAGCCCGTATCTGCATTCCAATTCTGGTTTTTGCAAAGAGCAACCACAAGAGTCCTGCTACCGTAATGCCAACGGCGATTATAGCAAGTCTGTATGCAGGATAAATGAGGCCGGGTAAGAGTTCGATACTGCCTGAAATCCATACAGGCACATCCATAAAAAGAGGCTGCCTGCCCCAGATAATCCGCGTCAATTCATTAAAAAACAGGATCAGGCCAAAGGTGGCGAGAACCTGAGACAGGTGATCTCGACGGTACAGGTGCCGAAGCACAAGATACTCTACGGCCATTCCGCAAACAGCTGCAGCTCCCAGAGCTGCAGCCGTTCCAAGAAGGAAAGAACCACTGGCTGCAATAACGGTCGCGCCGATATAGGCCCCAATCATATAAAAAGAGCCATGAGCGAGGTTGATAACCCGCATGATGCCAAATATCAGCGTGAGTCCGGCAGACATCAGAAACAGGGTAATGCCGAGTTGAAAGCCGTTGAGCAATTGTTCAAGAAATAACAGCATAATGAGTTATGGGTATCTCATGCCTTCTCGTTGTTTACCATTGACCGCAAACTACATTTCGCACTGTTCTGCATAGGCATCAACATGGTTGCTGAATACCTTAAGTATCGTTTTATTGGTATAATCACCTGATGGTGTCTGAATGACTTCACGAATGTAGAGATCCTGGATTGGATGCTGATTTTTTCCGAAGGAAAAATTGCCACGGACAGAATCAAAGTCTGCCTTTTTGAGGGCATTCCTAAAATCATCCATGGGCTCGAGCTTGCCATTAACCGCTTTCAGCGCACTGCCAATTAAACGGGCTGTATCATACCCCTGGCTCGCATACAGTGTCGGAGTCCGGCCATAGGCTTTCTGGTATGCAGCCACAAACTGTTTATTGGCTTCATTATCAAGATCGTGTGTCCACTGGGAACCATTTTTTACACCAAGTGCCGCAGGGCCGACCGCCTTTAAAATTCGCTCGTCAAAAGAAAATGCAGGACCATAGAGCGCAATCGATTCTCCAAGACCTGCCTGTGAAAACTGCTTCAAAAAGTTGATACCCATCCCCCCTGGAAGAAAAAAGAAAACAGCTTCAGGATTTTTCGCCCTGATTGCTGCAATTTCAGCTGCATAATCAGCCTGGCCAAGCTTGGTATAAACCTCTGCGGCAATTTCACCGCTGTAATAACGTTTAAATCCGGCCAGGTGATCTTTTCCTGCCGGATAATTTGGTGCAATCAGATATACATTTTTATGACCTGCATCATTGACATATTTACCAACAACCTCATCGATATTGTCATTCTGGTAGGAAACGCTGAAATAGTTTTTATCACATCCCTTGCCAGCAAGTTTAGAAGGACCAGCATTCGGACTTAAATAGATGACATCTTCCCTTACTACTTTTGGAACGACAGCCATTGCAACATTTGAAAAGATTATACCAGTTAAAATTTTAATGCCGTCTTTCTTGATATATCGATCTGCAATCTGTTTGGCCTTTTCTGGTTTTCGACCAGAATCTTCAACCAGTAACTCCACCGGAACTCCCCCAAGCATTCCATTTTCCTGATCGATCGCAAGCTTGAAGCCATCCCGCATTTCTTCACCAAGATATCCGGCTTTCGTCGAGAGCGTTGTAACCATGCCGATTTTTACCGGTTCCATGGCCATCAGTTGATTCGATATAATCAAGCAGAGGGCTGCACATATAAAGATTATTTTATTCATGGTTTCTCCTTTATCTAGTTTGAATAGCCCTGTAAGGGTAAACGATAGTGCTGTTCAAAGGATTATTAATAAATCAGAGTAATCTGATCGGATAGCGCGGCAGGTTGATAGAATTTCAAAACCCAGGATACCAGACTAGAAAATCATTTGATAACATACAAGAAAAAAATTATACGGACTGGGGTGCTGATTCCTTAAAGAATATATATTTTGACTGCATTGGAGTGAGAAATTGTAAAAAAAAAGATAGAGATACTCCGTGTTTTTCTTTTGAAAAAGAATGCCTAAGATTTTTTAACCATTCACAATGATTCAACTGGTGCTTATTTTTAGCTATGAATAAAGGTCTCGTAGACATGGGATGAAATCCCACTACGTGTTTTTTGGAATGTTGCACTATCTTCTTTTTTTTATTAAGAATATTATTCCGTCATATAAGATAATCAGACAAAGATCGACAACAGTATATTAGATTGCAAGACACCATGGGTAAATCACCAGTTGATTTTATAATAGCACCGGTTAAAATCTCGCCCTTTTCAATCCCTTCACATCAAGTCCGGAATGAGCTTTCTGCCAAGCAGGAAGAAGATATCAAGCAAAGTATCAAAATCCTCCTAAAAAAGGAAGATGCGGTGCTTGTCGCTCATTACTACACAGATAAAAAGCTACAGGACCTCGCAGAAGAAACAGGTGGGTGCGTAGCTGATTCTCTAGAAATGGCGCGATTTGGCACCACACATCCAGCCAGGACGCTGGTTGTGGCTGGTGTCAAATTCATGGGTGAAACCTCTAAAATCCTTAACCATGAAAAACGGGTTCTCATGCCCGATCTCAAGGCAACCTGTTCCCTTGATGAAGGATGTCCAGCTGATCAGTTCTCCGCCTTCTGCGACAGCTATCCAAACCACATTGTTGTCGTTTATGCCAACACCAGTGCCGAAGTTAAAGCACGGTCAGACTGGGTCGTGACTTCTGGTATTGCCCTGCCTATCGTACGTCATCTTGCTGAGCGTGGAGAAAAAATCATATGGGGACCGGACAAGCACCTTGGGCGCTATGTGCAGCAAGAGACAGGAGCTGAAATGATTCTTTGGCCAGGGTCTTGCATTGTTCATGAAGAATTTCGCTCGATAGCATTGCAAAGGGTTAGAAAACTGCACCCCGAAGCGGCGGTACTGGTTCATCCAGAATCACCACAATCCATAATCGAGCAGGCCGATCTGGTTGGCTCCACGACGGCTCTGATAAATGGTGTGGCCTCGCTACCCAATAAAAGTTTTATCGTCGCAACTGATAAGGGAATATTTAATAAAATGAGACAAATCGCCCCGTCAAAAACATTGATAGAGGCGCCAACAGAAGGGGAAGGAGCGACATGTCACAGTTGTGCACGATGCCCATGGATGGGGATGAATTCCCTTCAAAATCTACAGAAAGTACTTCAATCCGGCACAAATGAAATACTTGTTGATCCAGAACTTGCCAAAAGAGCGGTCATACCAATCAGGAGAATGCTTGATTTCGCCGCTGAACTGAAAAAGAGCTAGGCATGCATTGCTTTTTCCCAACAAATTTACCGGCTCGCTATTAGGTTGAGCTACCGGTTACCTCTATCTCACCACCGAAACCCAAGCTGTGAGGTGGCATTTTTTTTGGATATTGTTTGAGCCCTCTCTATCTCGCAGCAATCGTCTGTTTTTTAAGTTCTCGAGGAAAACGCCTACCTGAAACAGGAACGTGCATATTGGGTGCCCCGTTTGATGTCGCCGAGCAAAGGCAAATTGATGGACAACTAAATGATGTTTTTTACATTGAGGTACTCGTTTACCGGAAGAGCCGTTTTTATTCTTCCTCGGGGTTTTTCAACCATTGACGATACCTCGGTCCCTGAAAATTCCACGAATACTTCTCGGTCATATCAACATTTTCATCTCTGTTAAGACTACTCTTCCTGTCCAGATGATCTTTAAGGACCTGGTAGAGAGTCCCCTCATTGTAGCGAAACCGCTTATCAAACAGTTCTGGATAGGAGAGCCTGTCTGGTACCAGTGGAAAACAACCCGCCCGGACCCCTTCGAGAATCGATATGCCGAAAAATTCATGCAGGGATGTAGAGATAACGAAACTTCCCTTTTTTAGAATCTGATAATATTCGCGTTTACTGGCGACAAATTCAAAGTGCTCTATTACATGCCCGAGTCGTTTCCTGGCTTCGGCAAAAACTGCTGGTCTATCCCTGAAGCTCTGGCCAAGCACTGCTAGTCTGAAGGGTATTGCTTCTGTATCCAGCCTGTAGAGGATTTGAAAAAACTCATCGGGATTTTTATCGTGTTCCCAGCGATGGTTCCATATAATCAGAGGTTTATCTCCATTTTCAGCTGGTTTAGCCATCATATCGAGAGTCTCAAAATCTATACCAGGATAGAGCACCAGACTTTTGCGCTCAATATCATGCAGTTCTTTAAACAATTGCATATCAGCTGCTTTGCCAATATAGCTTCGGCACCGCTCCAGAAAACTTTCTCGATTGAAATTTGAGTTGAATGCCAAACTGTCGGAGGCCAGGGCAGTAGTGAAGTTTATTGCGGCAAACTGATGAGTTGTGGTTTTTGACAATACCGTTGGGTAAGCGAATTGATTTTCATGGAAATAGGTAAAATATCGTGTGTCCGGATTCCATCCCCTGACCTGAGCTGCAAGAGCCCTGAAAACCGCAACATCCATAAAGGTTGACATGAGAACAATATCAAAAAACCGATCTCTCTGAGCCATCTCTTTGATTTTTTGAACAAACCAGGGTGCGGCAAGCTGCATTCTCATTTTCCATTTTCTTGCAGGTAACTGGAGAAGTGCATAGTCCCCTTGCACATATTTCATGATACCCTCAAGAAATTGTTTATGAGATCCGCCAAAATATGGTTCTATGAGCAGCACCTTCGTTTCAGACATAAGCATAATTGTTATTAAAACAGAATCAGGGGATGATGAAATTTCGGAATATTTATTATTTATCGGGCAACACCGGAATACTCGCAAAAGATATGGGCAAGGCGATAGTATGTCAATTCCCAAATGCCAGCTTCAGAGAAGAAACCATCCCTTTATCAGGAATCAGGAAGATGCCCTTGAGGCCCGCTTTAAAATTTTCCAGCGATCTGGGATCCGGGAGACCTGTTATCATTTCAACACTGCTTGACAAATTGACAGATCAACCCGCCCCGGCTCAATAGTATGACCACAATTAATGCAGGTTCTACAAACATATGCCCATGCCAAAGTGGCAAAAAATATGACCTCTGCTGTCGAATAATCCATCAGGATCAACAAAAGGCGGAACTGCCGGAACAACTCATGAGAGCGAGATACTCGGCATATATGCTTTGTAAGAAAGATTTCATTCTCGGTAGCTGGGCTTTTGAAACCAGACCTGAAGTACTCACCATAAAGAGTGAAACAAGATGGTTCTCTCTTGAAATTGTTGATTCTGGGCCGGTTTCAGCACAATCAACTTCAGCTCATGTCTCTTTCATTGCCAAGTATATAGAAGACAAGACGATTTTTATTCTTGAGGAACAATCCACTTTTATCAAACGCTCGAACTGCTGGTTTTATTTGAGTGGAGTCTCAAGATCAGTTAGTCAAAAGCTGGGTGGAAAGGCAAAATGCCCGTGCGGTTCGGGTAAGAAATTTAAGAGATGTTGCCTTCAGGATTCATAACGTCTTATTGGTTTTACGATTTACAGTGAATTTTCAGAACTGGTCGGTTTTTTCATGATCCCATTCTCTATGATAAAATCCCAGAGTAAATCGGCAGTCTTTAGCTTCGTTGTGAATGGCAAGGTAACTGACTTTTTATCACAGATCAGCGTGAGCTGATTGTTGTCTCCAGCAAATCCAGCTTCCCGTGAAGTAATATTGTTTACTGCTATCAGATCAAGCCCCTTGTCTGACAATTTTTTTCTACCTTCCGTTTCAAGGTTTGAACTTTCGGCAGCAAAACCGACAAGAAGCTGTCTCTGACGATCTCGCTTTCTCCCAAGATCTTTCAATATGTCTCTGGTTTGCTCCAATTCCATAACAAGTGATGATTTTTCTTTTTTGATTTTTTCGGTGTGAACATCAAGCGGACGAAAATCACTCACCGCTGCAGACTTAATAATGATCGAGAAACGATCATACATAGACATAACCTCATCATACATTTCCTGTGCAGAACCTACCGAAATGGTTTTCACCCCTTCTGGAGATGGCAATGATGTCGGTCCACTTATCAGTGTGACCTCAGCACCTCTTCTGAATGCAGTCCGTGCTATCGCATAACCCATTTTCCCACTGGAAGGATTGCTTATAAAACGAACAGGATCGAACGTTTCCCTTGTTGGCCCGGCAGTTACCAGAATATGCTGACCGCTGAGATCATTTGAAGAAATGGTACGCAACACCTGTTCACATACTCGATCCCAATCGGGCAACCTCCCCTTTCCGCTGTCGCCGCAAGCCATCTGACCGCTATCGGGATCAACGACCAAATACCCAAACTTTTTCAGCGTCGCTATATTTGTCTGTGTTGCCGGATGTTCAAACATCCTCGTATTCATGGCAGGGCATACGATTACAGGAACGTGGGCAGCAAGGATGGTTGCAGACAACAAGTCATCGGCAAGTCCATTCGCAAGCCGGGCAATTGTTTGAGCGGTAGCCGGTGCTAGAATAATACAGTCACTATCACGACCCAGGTTAATATGAGACATGGGTTCGCCGTTTCCATCTGAAAACATATCCTGATAGATGTTCCGGCCCGTCAGTGCCTCAAATGTTAACGGGGTGATAAACTTCCTGGCAGCAGTGGTCATAATAACATCAACCATTGCCTCTTCCTGCACAAGGGTACTGGCCCATCCGGCGACCTTAAAAGCCGAAATACTGCCGCTCACGCCAATAACAATTTTTTTTCCAGCAAAGGTTGTATGCATATCCCACCATGGCAAAAACAAAGAGCATGCTCTTTGTCAAAAGCATGCTCTTTCAAATTGAATTTTCCTTTTCTTCTAATTGCGGGAACCACCGAAAAAGCGGAGCATCATAAGAAACAGGTTAATGAAATCAAGATAGAGAGCAAGAGCGCCCATAATTGATCCTTTGGTAATGGCCTCATGCCCCTGCTCCAAAATACCTTCTTCCCCCATTCTCTTGATCTTCTGAACATCATATGCCGTCAGACCGGTGAAAATGAGTACACCGATCATTGAAATGACCCAGCACATCCCGGGACTTTTCAGGAAGATATTTACAACAGAGGCGATAATGATGCCGATAAGTCCCATGAAGAGGAACGACCCCCAACCGGAAAGATCGCGTTTGGTAACAAGTCCGTAAATTGCCATTGCTCCAAACATCCCTGCAGTGATTAAAAATGTCCCGCCAATAGATGACCCGGTGTACCTTAGAAAGATGGTTGAGAAAAACAGGCCGTTCATCAGGGAATATATAATAAAGAGCGAAGAAGCGGTGCCCGCCTTTATTTTATCAATCCGTGCTGAAAGAAAGAAAACCAGTCCAATCGTTCCTATTCCGATAATCAGGAAAAGCGGGGAGCCTATGATAATATTGGCAAGCCCGGTGGATGCAGTGAAATAGGCGGTAACGCCGGTTATACCGAGTCCCACGGCCATCCAGTTAAAGACCTTGGCCAGAAAAATTGAAGCGGCGGCCTGCCTCGCCTGGGTAATGGTGACAGGTTGTGTTGTTGACTGCATATATTACTCCTTTTCAATGATAAATTTTATTTCCATCAGTTACTGGTTACTATAAGTTTGTTGTGATCTTTTTCAATAAGCACCATCTCGTTTGAACATGATATAGACCGTACGAATGATAATTTTTATATCTGTCCACAGAGAATAATTCAATATATACCAGTCATCGAGGTCAACCCGTTCCTGATAATCATCCACATTCGACCGTTTTCCAACCTGCCATGGTCCTGTGATACCAGGTTTCATAGAACAATAGAGGCCGGCACTGTCACGATAGAAGGACTGAAGCTCACCCCCTACGATCGGCCGGGCTCCAACAACACTCATATCACCCTTCAAGACATTAATAAACTGAGGTAATTCATCAAGACTGGTTTTTCTCAATATCGTCCCTATTCGTGTAATACGCGGATCATTTTTCAGTTTATAATTCTGTTGCCATTCCTCTTTCAACGCCGGGTCATTTGCCAGCAGCTTCATTAATTCCTGGTCCGCCCCCTGTCTCATCGTTCGAAATTTCAGACAATCAAACTCCTTGCCAGCTGCAGTAATTCTTTTATGGCGATAAATTATCGGCCCACCGTCCTCTATTTTTATCAAAAGGCTGATAAAAAGCGTTATGGGAAGACTAATCAGCAGGGCAAGAAATGAAAAAATTACATCAAAACTGCGTTTCCACTCGGTATGGGGATTAAAGTTCAGCACCAGCATCTTGCCAAGTGACTGAATTTCTGCATGATGCAACCCGAAAACATATAAATCAGGGACGAGATAGATACGTGCCCCAAGGGAACGGCATTCACGCAGAATAGAAAATATTTTACGTTCTGCTCTCATCGGCAGAGCAATGTAAACATAATCAATATCGTTTACGGTCAAATATTCAGGCAACTTGGAGATATCCCCCAAGACCGGTTTTCCCATAACGGTTAAATCTGGTTCGACAGTAATCTTATCATCAAAAAAACCCATGATTTCGATACCGGCCCACGGTATGGTTTCCAGTTCCCGGATGAGGTTGGCACCTAAATCGCCGGCACCAGCAATAACGGCACGTCTGACATTTCTTCCTCTCCGTCGAAAAAAACGTAATATCTTTCGTGCGCTCAGGTGGAGAAGGAAAATAAGCAGTGGTGTTGTTATTGACCAGATCATGAATACAACTCTTGAATACCCTTCTGAAATTTTTAATATAAAGAAGTAGAAGAGCAGTATACCGATGACGGTCCCCCAAGCCTTGAGAATATAAAAAAACTCAGTGTAAAATTTCCATCCTCGCCAGGAGCGGTAAAGCTGGAAGGACTGAAAACTTATCAGGCAAAGGACAAAGGTGATGACAACAAGACGACTGTAATAGATGCTCCATGGGACCCTGTACCAGCTGACAAGAGCGAACAGGTATCCAACGACGATAAGACAGTCTACCAGGTGAAGGACCCTGGCCATGATAGAACTCTGCTCGCGCAGATTTGTTGATAACATAGATAAAGTTTGTACAACTCCTATGGGACAGTACTAAATGAAAGCAATTATGATTTTCTCCACCATTTCTGGTGCATACTTAGCTCTGGTACGACTTTTTCAGGTAACCAGGAGTATTGTCTACCGAGTCGGTAACCAATGAATTTCAATACCACTCTTACCATAAAATCGCAGATCAGACTATAATTACGTCTTGAGGATAAATAGGAAACCCCTGATTTGATATAGTTAATACCTCGATTCTCAGCATTTCCATAGGTGTCCAGCAACCACCTTTCATTTGAATGCAAAACACCGATGTCAAAGTAGCGCTTAAATTCGTCACTCCAGCTATAGTTATGTGAATGATATACGGAAGCATCTGCAACATAAGCAACCTTAAGACCACTTTCAAGTAACCTCCCGACCGCACAGGTATCTTCGCCAAAAATCAGGTCATCCCTGAAAAAGCCGACATCGCTGAGATGGTTCTTATTATATGCAGCACATGAATTTGAAGCAAATACGGTTGAAAGACCAAGGTGTAAGCGGTCGGCAAAATCTCTTATTTGTGATGTATCGGGATAATTGAAGAATCTCAGATGCCGTGCCGTATCGCTTGCATCAAAGCAAGGCAACTGCCTGCCGTAGCTGATACCAATGGCACTGTCATTCACGAGTGGTTTAACCAGGTTTTCCAGTACCGAACGATGGGCTGGGATAACATCCTGGGTAAAAAACACCAGATAATCACTTTGGGCCCTGCGTGCAGCAATTGTTCTGGTACCGCCGTGATCAAAATCATCCCTGGCTATAACCTGGACTTTGGCACCATATCGTTCTGCGACCTCAACGGTATGGTCAGAAGATGATGAATCAACAACCAGAACTTCACGGGGTTTCACTGTCTGAATTGTAAAGGAAGCGAGCAGTTCCTCAAGTTGTTCAGCCCCGTTAAGGGTCGGAATGATAACTGAAAAGTCTGATATGGTCTCTGAGGTACAGCAATTGTTTGTTTTATCGTTATGAAGAGTGCTAAACATTTAAGTACCTGACCAGAAAATATTTCATCTGGGCCCATATCATGTAAATGGATGGGTGTCTTTTGTACATTTTAATTTCATTTTCAGCAGACATCAGTTTCAGGTTTCTGGAAATCTGGCGACGATTATCTTTCCATCCCCGGCAGTGAAATGCTTTTATCTGTGGTGAATAATGTAACTTCCAGCCTTTGGCGGAAAGCCTGACACAGAGTTCAATATCTTCTTTGTACATAAAGAAAGATTCATCAAACAGCGCAGGAAACTCAGATTTGACCGCACCCAACCTGCAAAACATAAATGCTCCGCATATGGCAGGTATATTCTGGGAATGGTGAGTCTTATGCTCTATTGGGTCTCCCTGTCCACGATCGTACCACCTCCCATACCAGGATCTGAAAATACCTGATGAATCAATTTTTCCAGTCTTACATGAGTGAGCACTGTCATAGCCTTCGAGTAAACCTGTCAAAATTGCAACATCTGGCAAAGGTTCGATGATCTCCAATGATTTCTCTATTGCCGATTCTGATAAAAAGGTATCCGGATTTATGAAAAGAAGATAATCGCACCTTGAATGTAGATGCTCCAACCCCCTATTGTTTGCGGCAGCAAAGCCGATATTACTGGAACTCCTGACTATACTGTCTTTTCTTTTATAAATTTCATTCAGGTAAGCGGTATCATCGGAACCACTGTCTATCACTATTATCTGACAGGGAAGGACCGTTTGACAATCAATCGCTTCAAGACAGCGAGGTATAAAGGTTTGTGAGTTATGTGTCACAATTATAATACTCACAAAGGGATTCACCTTACCTGGGTCCCATCAGCAAAAGATTTTCAAATATAATGTAAACAATGTTATGTCCTTACCAAGCTGCTCTCTCCTGTTGATGATCGACAGGATCGCCTGTCTTTCGGATTGGATAATAGAGTGGGCAAAATCTTTTGTTGAAATTTTACCGATCTTCTTATTACTCTCATATTTTTTAATCATGCCCCTGACATGTTTAAAACTTTCAAAAAGACCTGCCAGGTAAGAGAGGAACTGCCTTTTTTTCAATACGAAAAGAAGCCAGAATAACTGATATAGAAACAACGCAGGAAGAAAACGAAAAAACAGCAGAGGCCCAAAATTTTTTACTATGACATAAACATTGTTTCGAGTTGAAAGTCTGACAGTAAAACTGTTTACTTTTGATCCTGTTGAAGCACTTCCTATATGGTAAATTTTGGCATCAGGCAGGTAGCAGCATTTCTTCCCGGACTTGACTGCTCGTAAATTGAAATCTACATCCTCAAGATAGGCAAAGAAATCTTCATCAAAAAGGCCAACAGAATCAAACATGGAGCGACGATAGAGAGCGGCTCCAGCACATGCCCCAAACACATCTCGTTTAATGGAGTATATGTCACTATCATTTTCCATGGTGCCAAGTCGATAACCGACACCACCCCGCATCACACTGTCCCCTGCCCCATCAATATGGGTTCTTTTATGAAAGTCAATCATCTTCAGGGCAAAAAAGTCATATTCCTGAGGGTGATTAGATAAATTTTCCAGATATTCGAGGCAATCTGAAGCAACCTCAACATCATTGTTGAGAAGCAATACCCACTCACTTTCTGATGCAAGAATTCCGCTGTTTACTGCAGCACTGAACCCTTTGTTTTCATTTAATTCTATGATTTTGACGTGGGGAAAGTTCTCTTGAATAAACGAAACAGAACCATCTGTTGAGCCGTTGTCTACAACGATAGTCTGAAAAGCTTGAGATGATTGACTTTGAAGTGAATCAAGGCATGTCTTGAGTAGGAATTTGCCATTCCAGTTTGGAATAATAATATCAATCACAACAGACCTGCCAACCTCTGTCAGGAGATAGTTTGATCGTTTTCATTTTTAGTAGTGACCACTTCCCTGACATAATAAACAGGCTTTTGCTGCGATTCATGATACGTTCTGGCCTGAAGTTCAGCAATCAGCCCCAGGGAGACAAACTGAATTCCTACGAATATCAGCAATATGGCCAGAAATAATAAAGGCCTATCAGCAAGGGGAACTCCAAAAAATTGTCGCTGAACAGTCATTACCAGGGCGATAAGAAAGCCCACCGACCCGCTTACAAATCCAAGCAGACCAAAAACCTGTATCGGTCTTGTAGCATAAGAGAGGAGAAACTTCACTGTTATCAGATCAAGAATAACTCTTATCGTTCTTGAAATACCATACTTAGATGTACCAAATCTTCTGGGGCGGTGATTTACCTTTATTTCAGTAAACGATATGCCCATACCACTTGCGATGGCAGGGATAAAACGATGCATTTCTCCGTAGAGCTTTATATTTTTAATAACCTCTCTTCGGAAGGCCTTCAGGGTGCACCCATAATCATGCAGGGAAACCTTGGTCGTCCATGAAATTATCTTATTGGCAATTATGGACGGTAGTTTTCTATTAATAAACGCATCTTTCCTGTCGTGACGCCAACCGCTAACCACATCATATCCTTCGCCTATCTTTTCAATCATATGAGGAATATCATGTGGATCGTTTTGCAGATCACCGTCCATGGTGACAATCACATCACCAGTCGCATAATCAAAACCTGCTGACATTGCAGCAGTCTGCCCAAAATTTTTCCTGAAACTAACGCCGATGACAGATGGGTCATTATTCTGAATAGCTCTTATTATATTCAGTGAATTATCTATACTGCCGTCATCTACAAAAAGAATTTCATGCTCGACTCCCATCCCCTCAAGAACACCCTTCACCTCTTCATAAATCAGGGGTAAATTTTCTTCTTCATTTAATATCGGTATTACAATGGATAGTTTCACGACTGCTCCTTAACTGATGGTAGCTTCATACGTCTGTCTATACAATTCTTGGGAAAAATGATCTGGCACCATACTCGCAAGGGTTCAATTTTTCAACTTAACATGCCTGCACAAGATAAAATACTATTGGAAAATGAACAATTCATAACATAAAGCATGACATGAAAATTACTGTAATATAATTGATCATAAAATCTTCAATGGGTTAATGTTGCCAATGGAGGCTCTGCAAGGCCGAAATTTGTAGCTCCAATAAAGATATTTTTTACGTGCCATAAGTAACGAAGTGATGTATTACCGATTACAGTTTTTCACCTGCTTTACCTGTTTTTATCGGCTCCCGACTCAACTTATTTGTCCAAGATGAAATTAAAATACAAAACAGAATATCTTCTCCTGAGAACTGCCCATTTTATTATCAATTTAATGCCCCTTTTCTTGATAAATTTAATTACCCTGATGGTCAGTTGGCTTGCCTGGGTTCTCATTCCTTTTCGAATCAATGTTGCCTATGACAACCTTACTACGGTTTTTCCGAACGCCACCCATTCTCAGAAATTGAAGATTTTAAGAAATGCATATAATCAATTTGTTCACGCAGCTGGTTTAATTTTTGTCATACGCCGTAAAAAAGTAGCACAACTTATTGATCAGGCAGAAATCAGTGGCCTTGACACCGTTGACGAAGCACTAAAGCATGGTAAAGGGGTTATATTAACCACCTACCATGGGTGTTGGTTTGAAACCTATTTCGCCTGGTTCAGTAAAGGAGACCGGCCAACCAGTCTGATTTATCAAAAGCAGAGTAACCCCCTCTGCGATGCCTTTTTTGTTAAAATCAGACAACGATACGGGCACAACCTTGACCATATCCACAGCCTTGAAAAGCTTTCTGTATACTCTCAGGCCCTCAATAAAAACCGTATACTCATCATCAGCCTGGATCAGAACTACACAGACAATGGAACGCCTGTCACCTTTTTCAACAAGACGTTCAATTGTGCCAGAGGAACCGCTCTGCTTCACCTGAAGACAAAAGCACCCGTTCTCACAAGTGTTTATTACGTTAAAAATGGGAAACTTCACATTGATTTTGAGAGCGTTGAGCTTCCAGAATATAATGAAATTTCCGATACAAATATTCAAGAGATCAGTAATTTGAGTATTGAAAACTATCAAAAAACAATACTATCCTATCCAAATCAATGGTTCAGCCTCTTTCATCGCCTATGGAAAAAAGATGGCTACCCCAAAAAAGTGCCAAGAACGCTCCGGCAAATCTTTGGCTGAAGCACAATTAAAATATCCCTTTTTAAATCAGTATCCCTGGTGTAGAACTGTTTTCAACTGAACTGAAATAGATTTTTCTGCCAACTTCTTTACGATCATAAAGCGTAATTCATAACCTCTTATCATTTTAAAATTAATTTAATTCATGACCAACAAAATAATTTTTAAGCGTCTTTTCAGTGCCATCAAGCCCTATAAAACTAAATTGATCATATCTATGGTTTTCATGGTTTTTGTTGCCCTTCTTACCGGCTCCCAGACATACCTTGTCAAGGATTTAATTGATAAGATTTTCATCGCCAAAAACGAATATTACCTTTTCGGATTGACGATGCTTGTACTCGTGATTTTTGGGTTCAAAGGCATTTTTTATTACATCTATCATTACCTCCTTGAACAGGTTGGGCTTTCCATTATCAAAGATTTCAGAACAAAAATCTTCCGACATATTCACCTCCAACCGCTTTCATTTTTTCACAACCATCCGACCGGAACCCTTATTTCGAGAATCATCTCTGACGTTACCTTTATGCAGCAGGCTGTTTCCAGCGCACTTGTCGGTTTATTACGCGATTTCTGTACCGTTGTTGTTCTGCTTGGAGTCGTCTTCTATCTGGACTGGAAACTTGCACTTTTCAGCTTCGCTGTTTTACCACTCACCGCCTACCCCATCTATAAATTCGGCAGACTTTTTCGAAAATTAAGTACAGATGCTCAAGAGGAAACCGCCCAGGTATCAAATGTCCTTTATGAAACAATTACCGGGAATCGAATTGTTAAGGCATTTAACATGGAGGACCACGAAAATAAACGCTATAACGATCATTTAGGTATCTTATTTAAAGTAGATGTTAAGAATGCAAAATTTCGCTGCCTGCAACATCCATTAATGGAGTTTATCGGCGGGACTGCCATAGCACTG
>RCNE010000455.1_pt1 | contig 22161 bp, 20 predicted proteins | sample 2041361 | NCBI WGS metagenome assembly RCNE01 (sample SAMN09708229, study PRJNA481090) | Marine sediment metagenome, whole genome shotgun sequencing project.
ACATGTGCCATGTGTGAGTGCCATGTAGATAAAGGTGGAGGGGATGTACTTCCTACAGAGATGAATCACCTTTCTCGTAAAGAAGTAGCGGAGAACGTGCGTCTAGCTTGTCAGGTAAAAGTAAGAGAGGATATGGATATCAGAGTACCAGAAGAGGTATTCGGTATCAAGAAGTGGGAATGTGAGGTTGTATCTAATTATAACGTTGCGACCTTCATTAAGGAATTCATAGTTAAGTTGCCAGAAGGCGAAATCTTAGATTTTGAGTCAGGTGGATATATTCAGATAGATGTACCTAAGATTGAGGTTCCATTTAGTGAAATGGACATCGCTCCTAATCCTGATGACCCAGCTGGTCCAGACAAGTTTAGATCAGAGTGGGATAAGTTTGGTCTATGGCCTCTAAAGATGAAAAATGACGAGGAGCAGTTCCGTGCTTACTCCATGGCCAATCACCCTGCAGAAGGAAATATTGTGATGCTGAATATTCGTATCGCGACTCCACCATGGGATAGAGCTAAGAACAGTTGGGCCAGTGTAAACCCAGGTATTGCTTCATCTTATATTTTTAATAAAAAACCAGGTGATAAGGTAATAGTTTCAGGACCTTACGGTGAATTTTTTATCAATGAGTCCGATTCGGAAATGCTTTATGTTGGTGGAGGTGCTGGTATGGCACCGATGAGATCTCATTTATATCATTTATTCAAAACACTTCAAACTGGCAGAAAAGTGACCTATTGGTATGGAGGACGTTCAAAGAGAGAGTTGTTCTATACAGATCACTTTAGAGATCTAGAAAAAGAGTTTCCTAATTTTAAATTCTATATTGTTCTTTCTGAACCTTCTGAGGAAGATGACTGGAAAGTTATGAAGGATATAAATGATGCAGAAGGAGATGGATTCTTAGGTTTTGTGCATCAGGCTGTGATAGATCAATACCTGTCAAAGCATGAAACACCTGAAGATCTGGAATTGTATTTCTGTGGCCCACCAATGATGAACCAGGCAGTACAAAAAATGGGAGAAGATTTTGGTATGGCAGATGAGAATATTAGATTTGATGACTTTGGCGGATAAAATATAGATGCCACTTAAAAGATATGAATCCCGCCATTGGCGGGATTTTTTTATTTCTAAAAGTTAATTCAAGATTATCGGCTTATTCGGTCTACCTTCGATAAAAAATAATGTCGATAGAGCGAAGAGTACAATTGGTAGAAAAACTTTTTTATCAATTGGAGCAGGAAATCGCTCAGTTTCAGAAATCATCAGGTCTTGGTTGCGTTTCTGGTTGCGGTAAGTGTTGCACATATCCTCAGGTAGAGGCATCTCCATTAGAATTTTTGCCTTGGGCATTTCACTTATTTTTAAATGGAGAAGCAGAAAAAATGCTGGGATCTCTAAACGAAAGTGATAGTTCAACTTGTTTAATTTACAAACCCTTATCCATTATTGATAATGGTCGGTGTGGTAATTATAAATTCCGCGGTTTAATTTGTCGCCTGTTTGGTTTCGGAGCCAATTCAGATAAATATGGAAATTTGAGATTGGCTACTTGTAAAATAATCAAAGAAGGTCAGGCAGCTAAATATACTTCCACAGAAGAGGCAATTTCAAAAGGATTGTATGTACCTGTCTTTACTGATTATTATATGCAATTAAATCAAATCGATTATAACTTAGGTAATTTGATAATGCCGATAAATAAAGCCCTTAAAAGAGCTTTAGAAGTAGTTTTACAATATTACGCATACAGACCATTTCCTTATGCAAGTAAAAACATTGTTTAAAACATCGTGATATAATGATCATAGAATCATTTTCAACTTTCTTTCATAAAAAAATCCCGCCATTGGCGGGATTTTTATTATTATATGGCTTAAAACTATTCAGGTTTCTGTTCCAGAATATCAAAGAATTCTTCCAATTTAGGTAAAATAACAATTCTCGTTCTTCTGTTTATTGATCTACCTTCTGCAGTTGCATTTGTAGCTAAAGGAACATATTCACTTCTACCTGCAGCAATCAATCTGCTAGGTGCAACTTCAAAATCATTTTGAAGCACTCTAACGACTGAAGCAGCTCTGGCAACACTCAGGTCCCAGTTGTCTTGCATATTTTTAGTACTGATCGGCACATTATCTGTATAACCTTCTACCTGTACTTCCATCTCTGGCTTACTGTTTACCACAGTTGCTACTTTTCCAAGTACCTCTTTGGCTCTGTCAGAAACAGTTGCGCTTCCACTTTTAAACAGCATTTTATCTGCAATAGAAATATATACTACCGTTTTCTCAACATCAATTTGAATATCTTCATCTTGTATACCAGCCGCAAGATCTTTCTTCAATTGAAAAGCAAGGGCCAAATTGATCGAATCTTTTTTAGTCATCGCATCACGTACGCCGTTAATGTATTTGTCTTTTTCACTAAGTTGAGCAATAACTTCTTTGATATTGTCGGAAGAAGATTGTGTTAATACAGTCAAGTTTTCGACTTGTTGTAATGAACGCGATTTGTCTTCTTTTAATGACTTGTTTAATTCCATCAAGTGATCTTTATCAACCAAACAAGATTGTAAATCAGCTTTTGCATCTACCAGTTCTTGCTTTGTTGTGTTGTGTTGTGATTCAAGATCCGCATATTTTTTAGTCGAAACACAAGATGTCAATAGAACCGATAAAAAAAGGGCTCCAAAAAATAGTTTTTTCATAATTTGAATAGAATTTAATTTATAAACAAAAATATTAAATTTTTCGCTTCTTTTAACATATTTTACTAAAAAAAACATAAACACAAAACTAAGATAAAACTTATCTTTGTTTGTTAAATAATCTATAATTTTTAACATGAAGAGAATTCTTTTTTTCCTCCTTTTTACCCTAATCTGGTCATGCGGTAAGGAGCCTGAATCTATATATCAGCAATTGGAAGGCCAGGCATTTGGTACCAGTTTTCATATGAGTATTGATGATGCCGAAAAGAAGGTGTCTGAGGCAGATATTGATAGTTTGATACATATCATGAACGAATCCTTGTCAACCTATATGCCAAATTCGGATATTTCGAAAATCAATAGTGGGGATACGACAATTATTGTAGACGCACTTTTTCAAGAAGTTTTTAAAAAATCGGCAAAGATCTATAAGGAAACAGAAGGGGCATTTGATCCTACAATAGGCATTTTGGTCAACGCTTGGGGGTTTGGACCAGAAACAGGTTTAAGTCAAATGGAACAAAGAACTGTAGACAGCTTATTGGTTTATGTAGGTTTTGATCAGGTATATCTGGAAAACGGGAAGCTCATTAAAAAATATCCTGAGACCTATCTTGATTTTAATGCCAATGCAAAAGGATTTGCAGTAGATGTGATTGCAAGGTACCTTGAAAGTAAAGAGATATTTAACTATTTGATTGAAATTGGTGGAGAAATAAGAGCGCGTGGTGTAAATTCTAAGCATCAATCTTGGAGAATAGCTATAGAAGAACCAAATTTTGATGGGTCCAGATCTTTTCAAACCATCATTACCCTGAAAAATGAATCAATTGCTACTTCAGGTAACTATAGAAAGTTTAAAATAGATTCTTTAAGCGGTGAAAAGTATGCTCATACCATTGACACCCAAACAGGTTATCCAAGTAAAAGTAACTTACTAAGTGCCTCAGTGATTGGAAATCTTGACTGTGCCGATGTAGATGCATATGCCACTGCTTTTATGGCCATGGGCCTTGATAAAACGAAACGTTTTCTTGAAAAGAATGATGAGATAAAGGCTTTTCTTATATACAACGATCCTGAAGACGGGTTAAAAACCTTCAATACTGAAAACCTATTACTTGAAAAATAAGGAATCAGACCATTTATAGTTGATCTGATTCTTACATTAAATTTGGTTCTATTAGATCAATATTCTGCAATAGCCGTAATTTCTATTTCCTTGGCAATGTTTGTCGAAGGTTTTCCATCAGTAAAGGCGATTCCGTAATCTGCAAGAGCCAGCGAGAAAGTGCTTGAAAGACTAATTTTACCGTCTTTAACTGTAATTGTAGCTTTTTCCTCAATTTTATTGGTCACTCCATGGATGCTAAGATCTCCAGAGATATTGGCTTCATAACTTCCATCTTCGGCAAAATTAACACCTTCCAGATTAGTGATTTTCGCTTTTAACTTTGATTTTGGAAATTGTTTGGTATCGAGAAATTTAGCACTGTTATAATGTTGCTGCATTTTGGCCTTTTCGAATTCAAAGCTCTGCATGGGAACTGAAAAAACAATATCTCCCGTGTTTGTTTGTAAAGTGCCAACGGTTTTATAGTTATCTGCTTCAATATCTTCAGCAACAGTATGCGAGAAAAATTTAAAATGTGTTTTTTGACTAACAAGTTTATCATTAGCTTGTCCGAAAGTTAAGCCAACGGAGCAAAGAAGTAATAAGAAAAGATTTTTTTTCATGATTAAATATTTAAAATTTAGTTTAATTTTCAATGAGACTGCATTTTTCTAAAATGACATGTTCATATAATTCAAGATCTTCGTCGTAACGTGCACCTGATCTGATGACACCTTTCACACTTATCTCTTTGCCTTTTTCTAACTCAAGGATAGTAGTAGAATCCTTTTGGTGAAAAGTGCAGGACACACCTGCTAAATCGTTTTGACCTTTCAAAAGAATAACAGTTTGCTCATTAAAATCGGTAGAGATAACATCAATAATCCCAGTCACCAGAAGTACATTGGATTCTCCTTCTGCATCAAGATATTTCTCATTCGATAGCTCATATGCATCAAGATATTCATTGACAAGTTCATTGGCCATCAATTGATGATCTGCTTTGGTATTTTCGATATTGCGATGAGGTGTAAAGAAAAGATAGGCAAAAACGCTTCCTGCAATTAGAATTCCTGCAATTGCGATTAGCGCGATCGATCGTATGATTTTTTTTGATGACATTGTTTTGATTTAATGAAGTAGACAGAAGAAACTGTCTCACATTACAAAATGTGTCGTCAAATAAAATATGAATAATTAAATTGACCGAGATATAAGACCTGAAATTATAGATTAATTCAGTTGAACCGTTTTTAAAATCGCTTCAAGTTCAAAGACAACATCTCTTTTTTTGGAAGATGGAGAATAACTAAAACCTTCCACAACAATCAGGCGATCATTCGCTTTGTCTTCAATTGTGTAGCTGATAAATGGTCCCCCCATATAATCCCCTTCAACAAACCACAATCCTCTTGACTCGATGGCCTTGACATTGTTAAATTCAACATCACTGGTTACTGGAGTAAAATTTGGTTCCGTTCTCATATAGGTATTGTCAAACTGTCCGGGAATATAACTTTTACCAATAGAATCTCTGAAGGATATGAGCGATTCTATAGTATAGGGTTCATCAAAAACAGGCACTTCATAAGCAATAATGTTCAGTAAGCCTCTTGCAAAAGTGTTTCTATACCATAGGAATTGTCCGGAGTCTTCTACCATTTTATACTCAAATGGAATTTTCATAGAAATTCCTAAGCTATTCAGCGTTTCCATTGTTTTTGGATCATGAAAGTCTTTTGTTACCTTTCTTTGATACAAGGCCAAATCATTTTTCTTAAAAATATCAATGATTTCAGCAGCATGAGACCTTATATTTTCAATCAATGCTTCCTTATCTTTTGATAGAATGGTAACAGTGGTTTGAGGACTGGCGTGAACATTGTGATTGGTATAAAAATTCTCTTCCTTGTCAAGACCAACAAACAAAATGTTTCGATTTCTTTTGAAAAGACTGTTGAAGGTAAAAGGATCTACCTGATTGATGGAAAACTGATTTTCCTCCTGGGGTAAACCTATCACGGGTTCGCTGATGATATTTTTGAGCTCATCACCGATCTTGCCCTGCCAATCCTCGTCGTTCATTACGATTAAGACATGATTAATTCGACCAGTTGAAGATACAAGGGTTACGGTATCACTTTTTTCACAAGAGATCAATACTCCTAAAGATAAAATGGCAAAGACAATTCTTTTTAACATTGCGAAGGTTTAAGATGGAAGTCTACTGATCAAAAAAGGATACTAATATATTTTGAGTTTGGTTCCCGGTTTCAGACTTTTACTACTCCAAATATTGTTCCATTCTTGTAATTGTGCAACAGAAACTTTGGGATATTTTTGAGAGATCAACCATAATGAATCTCCTTTTTGAACAATATAAGTTGCATATTTTCCTTTTGGCGCTTCTTTTTTTGCAGGAGCTTTGGTTTTAGAAGGGGCGGAAGCTGTAGCGCCCGGTCGTCTTGGATATATGGTGAGACGTTGCCCTACCCTCAGATCATTACTTTTTAATCCGTTCCATCGTTTGATGCTGCCCACAGAAACCCCGTACCTGTTTGCAATCTTACCCAAATAATCACCACTTCTTACGCGGTATCGTATTCTGTCACTAGCTTCAAAATACTTAGGCAATGGTTTTTCTCTTTTAGCATCTTCCTCCTCAGCATAGGCATAGATCTGTGCTTCATTGGAAACAAAGGTTCCGGAGATAAATTTTGGCAGGGTTAAGTAATAGTCTCTGTCTTTGATGACAGGTATAATTTTCAGTTTATATTGTGGATTTAGGAAAGTAAGTAATTCCATATCAGTTCCTAAAACATTATGAACTTGCTCGAAAGTAATTTGTTTCTTGACAACTACGGTGTCCGTTTCAAAACTGTGAAGCACTTCATTTTTCGCATATAACTGATGTTCTTCAGCGTATTCAAAAATATAGTAAGTAGCATAGAAGGCAGGTAAATACCCCGCTGTTTCTCTTGGTAAATAGTGACGAATATTCCAGTAGTTCTTTTGCCCTCCAGCTCTTCTAATGGCTTTATTTACATTTCCAGGACCAGAATTATAGGCTGCGAGTGCAAGATCCCAATCATTGAAAATACCATGCAATTTTGCAAGATATTGGCAAGCTGCTTCTGTCGCTTTGATCGGATCACACCTCTCATCGACGTAAGAACTAACTTTCAAATCATATTCTCTTCCTGTTCCATACATGAATTGCCATAATCCTTTGGCTCCAACTCTTGATGTCGCATTGGCTTTTAAAGCTGATTCAACAATAGCCAGGTATTTAAGTTCTATTGGAATATTATATTTGGCCAGGTGTTCTTCAAACATTGGGAAGTAATACTTTGCTCTTCCCATTAAATTGGCCAGGGTTTGTTGTCTGTTTTTTAAATAGTGTTTGATAATTTTTTCCAGTGAAGGATTATATTCAAAATTAAAAGGTGTTTGACTATCCAAATAGGCAATTCTTTCTTTTAATTGTTCAGTCGAAAAATTTTCAATAACAACTTTTCCTATGGTATCTTCAGGTTTAATGATCAAACTGCTGTCAATAACATTGTTCTTCCATGATTCAAGCCATTTTTTATCAAATTCACTTACCTCTGTATGATCGATCAGAGCAATAGTTTTTCCTTCGATGAGAGTCGTGTCAATTTTTACCGTATCGATAAGTTGGTTTTGAGTCAGGACAGCTATTTTAGGCAAGGAATCTACACTGATTTCCACAAGCTCATTTAAGGTTGAACCATCTTTTTCCTGGGCATAGGCCAGGGTTAAAAAAAGGCAAAAGCTTAGGGTTAAATATTGGCGCATCAATTTCATTAACATCATCTTTGTTTCAGTATGTTCGGTATCAAAACGGTAAAAATAGAACAAAATTTTATTTATTCAATTTTTTTTAAGTCTTCCCAAAATATTTGGCATTGTTTTAAGAATTACAAAGCATTCAACTTTGATGATCAGGTACTCTTTTTCTTATCTTGAGTCTTGTGCCAGGTTTTAAATAATTAACATTGTCCAAATCATTTAAGGATCTTATTTCTGAAATAGGAATGTTTCCAAACTTTCTAGAGATTTTGAAGAGGGTGTCTCCATGTTCCACTGTATAATTTATAAATTGATATTTCCTTTGAACCCCCTGTGTTATGTCAATTTTTTGGGACGTTTCTTTTTTTAGCTTGCTTAAAAGGGGTTCCTTACTGTCGGTTACTACAAGTCTTTGACCTGAGATAAGAAAGTTACTGTCAAGCCCATTCCAGATTTTTAATTGTGACAAACTGATATGATGCTTTTGGGCAATGTTGCTCAAATTATCTCCATTTGTAACAAGGTAGCTGTTAAAAGCGGTGATCGGAATGACTTTGGATGTTGTGTGCGTATTTTGATTATTTAAGGGCTCTTTATAGAGGTTTTCTTCAGAAGAAAGGAAACGGTGCATCAATGCAACAGGTAGGGTTAGGGTCATTGTCTTGCCCTCAAGTTCAGGAATCAGGTCTTTTTTGTAAACCGGATTAAAGGATCTTAATACTTCCATATTTATTCCTGTATTTTTTTTGATGGTTTCAAAAGTCATACCTTTTTTTAGTTGTACAGTATCTGTTTCAAAATATGATAATTCCCCTTTTACGGGGCCTAGTCCATGGTATTCTGCATGGGTAAACAGATACATTGTGGCATAAAATGCCGGAACATAACTACTTGTTTCTCGGGGTAAGAACTGCCTGATTTCCCAGTAATTCGTATTTCCACCAGCTCTTTGGATGGCTTTTCGAACATTTCCAGGGCCTGAATTATAGGCTGCGAGTGCAAGATCCCAATCCCCGAATGATTTATGGAGGGCTTTAAGATAGGCGCAGGCTGCACGGGTAGATTTCATAAGATCAAATCTTTCATCAACATAGGAATCAATATAAAGATCGTATTCCACTCCCGTTCCATACATGAACTGCCATAATCCTTTGGCCCCAGATGGGGAAATTGCTACTGGGTTTAAAGCAGATTCAACAACGGCCAGATATTTTAACTCAAGAGGTAAATCATAATTGTCCAGGTATTGCTCAAATACTGGGAAATAGTAGGCTGACTTGCCCAGTAACTTATTCAAATAATCTTTGCGATCCTTAAGATACACCCTGATAAATCGCTCTAAAGTTGCATTGTGATGAACTTTAAATGGAGTGGAACGGTCTAGTAGGCTAAGTTGTTCTTTGAGGACAAAGGATGAAAACCCATCCAAATCAACGCTTGTCAATGAAAAAGAATCTTTATTCAGCAACAGATTCTTAGCGTTTTTCTTAAGATTTTTTTCAACAGGGGTGAGCTGATTTACAGAGATTTCATACGAATCTAAAAAGCCTGGCTTAGAATTTGAAAAGAAGGTTTTACCATAGGCAATTGTGCTGCTCTGGGCGATTAAATGCGGCGATATCACCAACAAGTAAAGAATTAGTAAGTTTTTCATAGCGTTCTTATTTTAAGGTTTTTTCATTTGTTCTTTTATCCATTGACATATTTGATCTAAAACGATTGTTTTTTCAAGATCATGGTGTAATTCGTGGAAACCATTTTCTACCGGGAAAAAAGTTGCCATTCCATTAGAATGAGCTGCAAATTCTTTTGAGGCTTTATGAGAGGTGATCTGATCTTTTACGCCATGTATCAATAGCATGGGTGTTTTCAAAGAGGAGGCATGATTGATGGCCCATTCTCCTTTCTTCATAAATTCAAGTGAATACCCTGTGCTTACTCTGTCATGTATCAATGGATCATTTTTATAGGTATCTATTTCATGTTGATCTTTCGAAAGGTGCTGCAGATCTAGCTCATTAGGCATGGTAAGAGACGGATAGATACGGCCAATCAATTTTCCGAAGAACATTTTCCATCCTGGCGGATTAAAGGCAAGCCGAAGAAAGGGGCTCGTAACTATTGCGCCTTTCAGATGATGCTTCCTGCGCAGTGTGAAATTGATTACCACATTTCCACCCATACTATGGCCGTAAAGAAAGATAGGTTTTGATGGAAATAAAAATACCGCTTTACTGATCATATGATCTATTGAATCGAGTAGGTATTCATAACCAGGGTGATGTCCTTTTTTTCCTTGAGAGTGACCGTGGCCAAATTGATCATAAGATATTACTGCTATAGACGCTTGTAAAAGAGCCGGGACTACTGTTCTTTCATATCTCCTGGCGTATTCACCCATACCGTGAATTAAAATCACCACAGCCTGAATGTTTTTTGGTTCATAATATTGGCCCTTAAGGGCGAGTCCTGCAATTTGAAATTCAAAATCGTTTCGGATCATATATCTAGATGATGTTTCTCAAAAATATAGAAGCCTTCTATTGAAATTGCAAAATTGTTGAAAACTGATAAAAACTTCAGAATTAAAGATATGTGATCAAATGTGTATCAAATGATCGCTTATGTAGCTAAGATGTCATGTTAAGATAGAAAAGAATTCATTTTTAACATCTCCGTAATTTGTATTTATTTTTGCTAAATAAAATCCTAAAATGCCACTTATTTTGTAACTTTAGAAGACTTACTTAAATGCCTTATGATGATGACTTCAATAAACAACACCTCCGGCCAGAATCCAGAAAAAAAAACCCTAACCATTGTCCACCTTTTGCAGCCTTATGCGAAACAACGTATTAGAGTTGGAGAAATTCTGGGTTTTTTCCCCAGGAACATGTACAAATCAAATGAAATCATTGACGAAGTTGTTTTGGAGACCTATGAGAAGGGTCTTCATACAAGCATGAGTGCAGAAGAATTAAGACTGGCTATGTTTGGAATTCTGAATAACCGTATGTCGGTTTTGTTTCAAACTGAAGAATGGCATAAAGATTCGATAAGTACGAAGTATATACTTCAGGAAGAATTAAAACAGTTGGAGGAAAATTTCACTGCAGACGGTGGCTTCGATTTAATTATGAATGAGGAGCTTGATGATATTTCTTATCATCAGAATGATTCAAAGCCAAAGGAATTACCATATGACGAATCCGAAGAGGGAGTTAAAATCTTTTTGGGTCTTGACAAGGTCCAGCAATTTGAGGTATATAATGATCGAAATAGCCTTCGAAAGGTTTATTACAAACTGCCAGTTAATACTTCTAATATAGTTGATCTTTACATTCTTGGAAAACTGAGTTTTCATGAAATATCAGAAATTCTGCATATGGAGGTTGGGGAAGTTAAAGAAATTGTCACTTTTGCGAGAGAAACCATTAAAAATCAACTAGAATAGTGTTTGATTGATAATTTTGGATCAATTTGATTGAAAAATAGTTAATATTTTCTTTTTCAGTTTGAATATTAGTTGTAATATTGCCTCGTGAATACGAAAACACCATATACTTCAATTTTACAGGGCCGCCGCAGATCCATGCGCCGTGTTCCAAAAAATCAATGGTAACCTCAAAATTTTCAATTCACAATTCAATATTTTCACAATGTATTTCCATAACAATTTAACAGATTTAAATTTCCTTAAAACTTGTATTTTAATGAACACTGTTGTTGTCGTGATTCGCCGTCGCCCGTAAGGGTATGTTATATTTTATCGAGATAGGTGAGTCCATCTCCGCGAATCAAAATATCTTTTCAAAAACTTACTTTAAATCAATACAATGGAAATTGTAATTGCCACAGCTAAACATATAAATTTTGCCCAAGTCATCAGTCATACTATAGACATGTCTGCTGACGAAAGAGGTACAGGTATTGCCAAAAGAACCCCCGAGTATATTGAAACTAAAATTAGAAACGGAAACGCAGTAATTGCACTTGAAGGAGATAAATTCGCCGGTTTTTGTTATATCGAAACTTTTGGGGATAAGAATTTTGTAGTGCATTCCGGCTTGATCGTTCACCCGGATTTTAGAAACCAAGGTCTGGCGAAAAAGATAAAAACCAGAGTTTTTAAATATTCTCAGGAGAAGTATCCTGATTCTAAAATATTTGGAATCACTACCGGTTTAGCAGTCATGAAGATCAATTATGAGCTGGGCTATAAGCCTGTTACCTTTTCAGAACTTACTGATGATCCTGAATTTTGGAAGGGCTGTCAGACCTGCAGAAATTATGATGTATTGCAGCGGACCCATCAAAAAATGTGTCTTTGCACAGGGATGTTATACGACGGTAAGAAGAGCGAGAATAATGAGCATCCATATAATTCAAAAAGTCTTAGTAGACTGAAAAGGATCAAGCAAAGTTTATTTTTGAAAAAGAAAGATCAAAATAAAAATAATAAAAGTAAATCATAGTCCTCGGACCTATTCAAAATGAGGATAAAGGAAACTAAAATCAGAATACAATGAAAAAATTAGTACTGGCATATAGCGGAGGATTAGACACTTCCTATTGTGCAAAATACCTGTCAAAGGTGGAAGGATATGAAGTTCATGCTGTAAGTGTCAACACAGGTGGTTTTGACAAGGAAGAGATTGCTTCAATTGGAGAAAAGGCTCTTCAATTGGGAGCTACCAGTTATACGTCAATTGATGCCGTTCAGACTTTCTATGACAAGGTTGTCAAGTACTTGATTTATGGAAATGTACTGAAGAATAATACCTATCCGCTTTCGGTGAGCGCCGAAAGAATCATACAGGCCATAGAGATTGTGAATTATGCAAAAAAAGTGGGTGCAGGCTATATTGCTCATGGAAGTACTGGTGCCGGAAATGATCAGGTAAGATTTGATATGATATTTCAAACTCTGGCTCCGGATATTCAAATCATTACTCCGATAAGAGATCTAAAATTATCCAGACAAACGGAAATTGAATTTTTAAAAGAAAGTGGAGTTGACCTGCCTTGGGAAAAGGCCAAGTATTCGATTAATAAAGGATTATGGGGGACCAGTGTAGGAGGTCAGGAAACGCTAAGCTCTCATTCAGGCCTGCCTGAAGAAGCCTATCCAAGTCAGTTAAAAAGGAAAGATTCGGTTGACCTGAAACTTACTTTTCAAAAGGGTGAGTTAACAGCCATCAATGACAAAATAACTACTCATATAAATAATATAGAAGCTTTGAATAAGTTAGCTTCTGCATATGCTATTGGAAGGGATATTCATGTTGGAGATACCATTATAGGAATCAAAGGAAGGGTTGGTTTTGAAGCAGCAGCCCCGCTTCTAATTATCAAAGCCCATCATTTATTAGAAAAACATACTTTAACCAAATGGCAACAGCATCATAAGGAACAGCTTGGAAATTGGTATGGAATGTTACTGCATGAAGGGCAATACCTGGATGAGGTTATGAGGAACTTTGAAGTATTTTTAACTGATACCCAAAGAAATGTCAGCGGTGACGTTTTTGTAACACTTCACCCCTATAGGTTTACATTGAACGGAATTGCGTCTAAACATGATCTGATGAACTCCACCTTTGCAAGCTATGGAGAAACCAATGAAGGGTGGACGGCTGAAGACGCCAAAGGGTTTATCAAAATTACATCAAATCAAGGCAAAATTTTTAACCATGTAAATTCATAAAGATGATCAAGGCAGGAATTATTGGTGGAGCCGGTTATACAGCAGGGGAGTTGATCAGACTTATTCTGAATCATCCGGAGGTTGAGCTTGATTTTGTTTACAGCACCTCGAATTCAGGTAATCCGATTAAGGATGTACACAGAGATCTACTGGGCGATACAGAAATGATATTCGACCATAAGATCAATGCTGAGGTAGCTATTCTTTTTCTATGTCTGGGGCATGGAAATTCCAAGCTATTTCTTTCAGATCATACATTTTCTTCCAATACCCGAATCATTGATCTAAGTAATGATTTTCGACTTACCGCAGATCGTAAGTTTATGGATAAAAAGTTTGTTTATGGCTTACCTGAAGTCTTTAAAGAAGAGATTATACAGGCAAATCACATTGCGAACCCTGGTTGTTTTGCCACTGCTATTCAGTTGGCACTGTTGCCGCTTGCAAAGGCTAATTTGCTCATAGGAGATGTTCATGTGAACGCTGTAACCGGAGCAACAGGTGCAGGTGTATCTTTGTCGAAAACAACGCATTTTACCTGGAGAGATAATAATTTTTCACATTATAAGGCTTTTGATCATCAGCATCTTGATGAGATCAATCAGCATATCGGGATGTTTCAATCTGAATTCAAGGATGAAATTATTTTTATTCCAAACAGGGGTAATTTCAGCAGGGGTATTTTTGCTACTTCCTATACAAATTTCAATGGTAATCTTGAAGAAGCAAAGGTCTTATACCATGACTTTTATAAAGATGCTGTCTTTACGCATATGTCAGATAAAGACATTTTCTTAAAACAGGTGGTCAACACCAATAAATGTCTTATTCATTTACAAAAACATCAAAATAAATTATTGATCACCAGTACAATTGATAATTTGTTAAAAGGGGCTTCAGGCCAGGCCATTCAGAATATGAACCTTATGTTTGGCTTTGATGAAACAGAGGGTCTAAAATTAAAAGCTAACTTTTTTTAAATATAAACAGATGAAAATAGCCATCATAGGAGTGGGGAACCTGGGATACTCAATAGCAGTAGGAATCTTAGGTCAGAAAAAGGAAATCAATTGCAAATCATTATACCTGACCAAAAGAAATACAGCTTCCTTAAGCCATTTAGAAAAGGTGTCAATGGTTAAAACCACTTCTGATAACAGACGAGCTGTGAAGTATTCAAATGTGATTATTCTGGCTGTGCAACCAGCTCAGTTAAAGTTGGTTCTTGAAGAGATTCAGGATCTGATAGACCCTAAAAAGCATACGATTATTTCTGTGGCTACGGGCAGGAAGATTGAGGAGATTGAAGCCATGGTAAAAAAGGATGTACCGGTCATTAGATGTATGCCAAACACGGCTATTTCAGTGGGTCAATCCATGACTTGCATGAGTGCCAATGAAGCTGGTAAATTAAATTTTCATCTGGCGAAGAGCATATTTAATGCCTTGGGAGAAACCATGTGTATTGAAGAAAGTCTAATGCAAGCCGCTACAGTAATCTGTGCAAGTGGTATCGCGTTTTGGATGCGTTTGATCAGAGCAACTACGCAAGGTGCTGTGCAATTAGGCTTCCATAGTCAGGATGCACAAAAACTTTCAATGCAGACCTGTTTAGGAGCGGCAAGTCTCTTGATAGATTCTCAAAGTCATCCGGAACAAGAGATTGACAAAGTAACAACACCCAGCGGATGTACGATTGAAGGATTGAATGAAATGGAACATCAGGGACTTAGCTCATCAATTATCAAAGGGCTGGTGACCTCCTATGAAAAAATAAATCAGATTTAATGTATTGTTATGGAATTATTTGATGTGTACCCTTTATATGATGTAAGACCGGTAAGTGCTGAAGGATCTTACGTAACGGATGAGAAAGGTCGTAAATATCTTGACCTTTACGGAGGTCATGGTGTGATCTCCATAGGTCATAGTCACAAGGATTATGTAGCTGCCTTAAGCGGTCAACTTCAGAAAATGGGTTTTTATTCTAACTCAATACAGAACCCTTTACAAGAATCTTTGGCTCAAAAACTAGGGAAGCTTTCGCAATGTGAAGATTATAATTTGTTCTTGTGTAATTCAGGAGCTGAGGCGAATGAAAATGCCTTAAAGATGGCTTCCTTCGAAACCGGAAAAAGCAAGATCATCGCATTTGAAAAAGCATTTCATGGCCGAACTTCAGCTGCAGTAGCGGCAACCGATAATCCAAAGATCAATGCGCCACTGAACAGTCAGCATGAAGTTGTTTTTATTGCCTTAAATGATATTGAGTCCTTAGAAAAAGAGTTATCAAAAAAGGATGTTGCTGCTGTGATCATTGAAGGAATTCAAGGTGTAGGAGGTTTAAACGAAGGTTCTACTGTATTTTTTCAGTCACTCGAAAGATTGTGCAGGCAATACGGAGCCATCTTAATTCTTGATGAAATTCAATCTGGTTATGGAAGGAGTGGAAAATTCTTCTCTTTTCAACATCATGGTATTCATCCGGATATCATTAGTATGGCTAAGGGTATGGGAAATGGATTTCCTGTAGGAGGCATCCTTATTTCCGATAAAATAAAGGCATCATATGGTTTATTAGGCACAACATTTGGGGGAAACCATCTCGCTTGTGCTGCTGCTATTGCTGTTCTGGATGTCATTGAAAAGGAGCATTTGATGGAAAATGTAACTGAGGTTTCTGCACATTTTTTGGAAAAGATCAGAGAAATCGAACAAATTAAGTCGGTAAAAGGAAAAGGTTTAATGTTGGGAGTATCTTTTGATTTTCCTGTTGCTCAAATGAGAAAGCAATTGATTTTTGAAGAGGGAATTTTTACCGGAGGATCTTCTGATCCGAATCTTTTAAGAATACTGCCGCCACTGTCAGTAGGGGTTGATGAAATTGATTTTTTCGTGGAAGCCTTAAAAAGTGTCTTAAAAAGAAGTAACGATAGTGTAATAAGTTAATAGTGCTCATGGAATCAATATTATCAATAGAACAAAGAAATAATGTATTGCTTTCAATGGCCCGCCTGGTGAATGATCAGAAAAATGATATTTTAAAGGCCAATGAGAAAGATATGAAAGGATTTGATCAGCATGACATTGCCATGTATGACAGATTGAAGGTTGATCAGGAAAAGATCAATGGTATGGTACTTTCATTGAAACAATTGGCTGCTCAAAAGGATCCTGTAGGTATTGAAAGATTTCATTTTAAGCATGAGAACGGCTTGGAAATCTATAATAAAACGGCCTCTTTTGGTACAATTATGATCATCTATGAATCAAGGCCGGATGTTACCATTGAAGCTGGAGGGATTGCTTTTAAATCAGGAAATAAAATTCTTCTCAAGGGAGGAAAGGAATCTTTGAATTCAAATTTAGCTATAGTTGGTTTATGGCATACGGCGCTCAAAGAGAACAAGGTGAGCAAGGATTGGGTGACTTATTTAAATTTTGATCGTCAGCAAACAAGAACATATTTAAAAGATCCCGATCAAAAAATCGACCTGATCATTCCAAGAGGAGGTGAAAAATTGATTGCATTTGTAAAACAGTACGCAACCTGTCCGGTGATTGTGAGTGGGAGAGGTAATAATTTTGTATTTGTAGCCCAAGAAGCTGATATGGAAAAGGCAATGCAAATCATTCTGAATGCAAAAACCGACAAGATCTCGGCCTGTAATGCCCTGGATAAGGTTCTTATTCATAAAGCGCTGCCTGGATATAAAGATTTTGTAAATAGATTGATCCAAAACCTACAAAAGAATAAGGTAAAAGTTTTAGGTTCTGTGACGATGGCATCGTTTGAAGGAGTTGAAGCGATTTCAGGAGATGAAGTTTGGTATGAAGAATTTCTTGATTATAAAATTCTGATTGGGGATGTGGATACAGATGCTGAGGCCATAGCAATGATCAATAAATTTGGTGGCGGGCATTCAGCTTCTATTATAACTGAAAATAAGGCAGAGGCGGAAAACTTTTTGAGTTCAGTAGACGCTGCGGCAGTTTACCATAACGCATCTACCAGATTCACTGACGGTTTTCAGTTTGGTTTAGGAGGCGAATTGGCCATCAGTACAGATAAATTACACCAACGAGGACCTATTGGTCTTCAGCATTTGGTGACTAATAAATGGTATGTATATGGGAACGGGCAGATCAGGTAAAAAGAGGGTACTTCTTAAAATAGGAACAAATACTTTGACCAAGGAGACAAATCAGATCTCAAGAGGGAAGATCGAAGATATTGGTAGACAGATTTCTCAATTGAATGAAGACTATGAGTTTGTCATTGTGAGTTCAGGCGCTATTGCCGTAGCCAAACAGTTTGTTAAGCTTGAATCAAGTGGTAGAGAAATCAACGTCAAACAGGCGCTTGCTGCAATTGGTCAACCGCATCTAATGCGTATCTTTCAGGAGAATTTTAGGGAGTTGGGATTACTCACGTCACAGTGTTTGTTATCATATGCTGATTTTAATCGTGAAAAGTCAAAAGAAAATATTGTCAATACGATCAATGTCTTGTTAGACAACCACTATATTCCGATCATCAACGAAAATGATACAGTGGCTACTGATGAGATTCAATTTGGAGATAATGATAAACTTGCGGCATTAACGGGAGTCTTAATAGAGGCAGATTTAGTTATCATCGCAACAAATACTGATGGAATCTATACAAAGAATAGCATAGACAGCGAGATAAAAACGACCATTGCGGAGGTAAGAGATATCAAGGAACTTCGAAATGAAATTGATGATAGCAAAAGCTCGCAGGGAACGGGAGGTATGTTGTCAAAAATAGAAGCAGCTGAAATATTAAAAAAGGAAAAAATAGAAACTTGGATCGTGAATGGTATTGGCGATAATTTTATGATAAAGGCTATGAATAAGCAAATACCGTTTACTAAAATATTAAATGATCAATGATGAATTATTTATCAGTTAAGGATATAGATTCGATTACTGAGTGGGTCTCAGAAGCCAGAAACTTAAAGGAACAACCTTTGGCTTATAGAGATTTGGGTAAGGACAAGACCATAGGATTGTTATTTTTCAACCCCAGTTTAAGAACGAGATTGAGTACCCAAAAGGCTGCTCAAAACCTGGGTATGAACACCATGGTGATGAATTTTGACAAGGAAGGTTGGGCCCTGGAATATGAAGATGGTATTGTCATGGATCAAGGTAAATCTGAACATATAAAAGAGGCCGCTAAGGTTATTTCTCAATTTTGTGACATTATTGCCATAAGGGCTTTCGCTTCTTTGGAAGACAAGGAAAAAGATAAGGCAGAAATCGTATTGAGCGGATTTGCCAAGTACGCCTCCGTGCCAATAGTCAATATGGAAAGTTCAGTAGGGCATCCATTACAGGCGCTTGCAGACGCCATTACCCTGGAGGAAGATAAAGACCGGTTAGAGGGTCGAAAACCTAAAGTGGTTTTGTCCTGGGCACCACACCCCAAGTCTTTACCTCATGCAGTAGCGAATTCCTTTGTTGAGATGATGCAAAAACAAGAAGCTGATTTTGTCATCACACATCCCAAAGGCTACGAATTGGATCCGGAAATTATAGCTAAAAGTCCGATTGAATACAATCAGGCGAAAGCCTTTGAAGGAGCAGATTATATTTATACCAAGAACTGGAGTTCATTCAGTGATTACGGAAAGGTATTGTCAAAGGACACTTCCTGGATGATCAGCGAAGAAAAAATGGCCTTGACAAATAATGCCAGATTTATGCATTGTTTACCGGTAAGGAGAAATATAGTTGTGGAAGATGCCGTACTCGATCATGCGAATTCATTAGTAATACAACAGGCAAATAACAGAACTTTTTCGGCACAGACAGTGTTGAAGAGAATTCTTGAAAACCTTAAGGAGAACTAATCCCAAAGCTGATGAAAAAGCAACTGAGTATCGTAAAAATCGGAGGCAACGTAATCAATAGTGCGGAACAACTGGATTTGTTTCTTTTTGATTTTGCCAAGCTGGGTGGCCTAAAAATACTAGTGCATGGAGGCGGGAGGAAGGCAACAGAAATGGCTGATTCTTTGGGCTTACAACCGAAAATGATTGGAGGGAGACGCATAACGGATGAGGCAAACCTCGAAATCGTTACCATGGTCTATGCAGGTTTACTCAATAAGAATATCGTGGCCAAATTGCAAAAATATGACTGTAATGCCTTGGGCCTTTCAGGAGCAGATGCCAATGTAATCAAGGCGCATAAGAGAATCATAAAGGATATCGATTATGGCTTTGCAGGAGATATAGACGAGGTGGAAGATCAAACCATAATGCTATTTCTAAAATCAGGTATTGTACCCGTATTTTCAGCAATTACACATGACAAGCAGGGGCAGCTTTTAAATACCAATGCCGATACTATAGCAGCTGAATTGGCTAAGGGCCTTTCCAATAGTTTTGAGGTGCAATTGGTGTATTGTTTTGAAAAGAGTGGTGTACTTAAACAAGTGGATGATGATGACTCTGTAATAGAGCATATTGATAAGAATTTCTATGAACACCTTAAAAAAGAGGGTGTGATCGCTGAAGGAATGTTGCCAAAAATAGAGAACTGTTTTGACGCTTTGAAGTTCGGAGTACATAAGGTGCTTATTGGGAAACCCGAGCTCCTCTCAGACAAGAATATAAAACATACAACATTGATATTATGATAAGCGAACTGGGTCATAAAGCAAAACAACTATTGATCGAACTTATCAATACGCCATCATTTTCTGGAGAAGAAGGTCAGACAGCTTTGCTTATTGAAAATTTTTTAAAAGGTTATGGAGTTGCCTACAATAGGAAAGTACATAATATTTGGGCGGTGAATGAGTATTTTGATGCTACTAAACCAACGATCCTATTGAATTCCCATCATGACACGGTCAAGCCAAATAAAGGCTATACCAGAGATCCTCATAGGGCAGAGGTTATTGATAGTAAGATTTACGGCTTGGGTTCAAATGATGCGGGTGGATGCCTGGTTTCACTTATCGCTGCCTTTATATATTTTTACAAACAAAAGAATCTGAATTATAATTTGGTCTTGCTGGCATCTGCTGAGGAGGAAAATTCGGGAGATCATGGTATACGTTCAATGGTGCCTATTATACCGGAATTTGATTTTGCTATTATTGGAGAACCAACTTTAATGAATCTCGCCATTGCCGAAAAAGGCTTGTTGGTTCTTGATTGTTATGCCCATGGTACAGCAGGCCATGCGGCTCATATAAGAGGAGATAATTCGATCTATAAGGCTATGGAAGCTATTAGGTGGTTTGAATCTTTTAAGTTCCCTAAAGTATCTGGAACACTACATGACACAAAAATGACCGTCACTCAGATTGAGGCGGGAAGTCAACATAACGTTGTGCCGGCTACCTGTCATTTCGTTGTGGATATCAGGGTAAATGACTTGTATTCCAATAAGGAAGTACTTGATCTTGTAAAGGACCATGTTGAGGTTGAGGTCAAGGAAAGATCACTGAATTTGAATTCTTCCTCTATCCCTAAAGACCATGAAATAGTCCTTGCAGGGATAACTTTGGGTAGAGAGATCTATGGCTCACCTACCTTATCCGATCAGGCAAATCTGAGTTGTCCTTCCTTGAAATTGGGACCTGGAGATTCTTTGAGATCACATACGGCGGATGAATTTATATATGAAAAGGAGATCTTTGAAGGAATCGAACTCTATATTCAAATATTAAAAGAAATAGTATAGTCTTATAAGCAGACTTTTTAAAAAGAAACATATGAAACTTTGGGACAAAGGATTTAGTACAGATAAGAAAATAGATTTGTTTACTGTTGGCAATGACAGGGAACTCGATCTTGTTCTCGCCAAATATGATGTGATTGGCTCACTCGCTCATGCACGCATGCTGCATAAAATAGGCTTGCTCACAGAAATTGAAATAGATCATGTGGAGAAGGAATTGGCTGAAATCACGAGCCTTATCGAAAAGGGTGATTTTATTATTGAAGAAGAATTTGAAGATGTACACTCTAAGGTAGAATTCCTACTCACTAAAAAGTTAGGTGATACGGGTAAAAAAATTCATACGGCACGTTCAAGAAATGATCAGGTTTTGGTGGATGTTCATCTGTATTTACGAGAAGAAATTAAAGAAATCAGAGAGATGATAGTAGGCTTTTTTGATCTTTTGATGAAATTATCTGAAACGCATAAAAACAACTTACTGCCGGGGTATACACATTTTCAAGTTGCAATGCCTTCATCTTTTGGGATGTGGTTCTCAGCTTATGCTGAAAGTTTGATTGATGATGTATATATGTTAAATGCCGCTTATCGTGTGGTGGACCAAAATCCTTTGGGATCTGCTGCAGGTTATGGAAGTTCTTTTCCTATAGATCGGGATCATACTACCTTGGAAATGGGGTTTAGTGAATTAAAAATAAACTCCGTTGCAGCTCAAATGAGTAGGGGTAAAGCGGAGAGAACCGTGGCTTTTGCCATGAGTTCCGTAGCTGGAACGTTGTCAAAATTTGCCATGGATATTTGCCTATATATGAGTCAGAATTTTGGATTTGTTTCTTTTCCTGATGAGTTGACAACAGGGTCAAGTATCATGCCGCACAAAAAGAATCCTGATGTTTTTGAATTGATTAGGGGGAAATGTAATAAAATTCAAGCCTTACCTTATGAACTTACCTTGATTAGCAATAATCTTCCAAGTGGTTATCACAGGGATTTACAATTGTTAAAAGAGGGTTTAATACCAAGTATTCAAGCCCTAAAAGCATGCTTAGAAATGTTTACTTTTTCACTAAGTTCTATTGAAGT
>RCNE010001169.1_pt1 | contig 22117 bp, 14 predicted proteins | sample 2041361 | NCBI WGS metagenome assembly RCNE01 (sample SAMN09708229, study PRJNA481090) | Marine sediment metagenome, whole genome shotgun sequencing project.
GTCGGCATCGGTGTCTCCACCAAGCTCCATCATGATGTGGGCGACCGATCGCTTGAGATATGCGTAGCCTTCTGGGGCCTCGTCCTTCATCATCCCCATGATCTCGACGCCCTTGGATGTCAGGCGGTCTGCCTTCTCGTCGAGGCGGTCCGCTCTCGCGTGATAGAGCGGGCGCATATACGCCTCGGTGATCGATGCGAGCGCGTGCAGCACGCTCTTCTCACCGCAGCCGGCGCATGCGCCGTCGCCTGAAACGAGGGCCTCGTAGTCGTGACGGATCATCAGGTGGTTCTTCAACTGTGCAGCGTGCGAACCCATCGGGTCATCCGGATTGAATCGGCCGAGGTACTTGTTCGGTGTCTCGGGCAACAGGTCGAGGAAGTTGATACCGGACTGGTGCTCGGCAAGCTCCAACTCGGTCTCGGGAACCATGACCAGGGCTTCGTGCTCGCCACACTCGACGACACACTCGCCACAGCCCTTGCATCGGTCGGAGACCATGATCGCGAACAGGCCACCCTGGCCTTCTTCGCGGCGTTCGAGCGTTCGGAAGATCGGCGGTGTCTTCGCAAAGGCCAGCGGCACCCGGTCGAAGACCTCCATGAACTCGGCTCGCGCCTCTTCGTCGATGTCGAGAGCAGCCACCTCGTCGACGAGAACGTCACGGAACGTGACCTCTTCCTTCGCCGTGGTGATATCCATCATCTTCGTACGGAGCCTGGTCTCGAGACCATCGAGCTCCGCAAGGAGCGTGAGCCGGGCCGCCGGGTTGGCGACGTAGCCATTCGCTGCGGTGCGCAGGATCGTTCCGATGTCCTGGGCTGTATTGGGCAGCGCCGTGTCGGGACAGGCAATGATGCAGTCCATGCACTGTGTGCACTTGTCGGCGAGCCAGATCGGTACGTTGCGCCGGGCCACGTACTTCGATGCGTTCCGGCCGGTGCCGGCTGCCATGACGCTCACGGAAGCCAGCGGCGATGCCGGCTGGTTGTAGCCCAACCCTGCCTTGAACTCTGCGTCGAACGCACCGACGCTCTTGATGGGAATCCGCACGGGCTGCTCGGCCGAGGGAACGGCTTCAGGAATCTCAACGGCACATGTATCGCAGGCCTCGAGAGCCGGAGCCCTCATGGGCGAGCGGTCCGGGGCGTCGACGACCCCGTGCGGGATCTGGCGGATGCGAGCACGGCCTTCCATCATCACGGTCATGTTCGACTCGACGACGGCGTCGCCGAAGCGCCCGAACTTCTTGTTGTACTGTGCACGGACGATCTCGCGGAATCGCTCCGTTGTTACTCCGTACTCCTCGAGGAAGTCCGACACGCCGAAGAAGGCGCCGAGGAAGGCATTCCCCTGCATGCGGAGCTGCAGATCGGGGCGTGAAGTTGCCTCGCGAGCGATCTCGAAGCCGGGCAGCGTGAAGATTCGGATGTCCTTGTCAATGATCTCCTGGCGGTACTCGCGCGGGATTCGCTGCCACACGGTCTCGGGGTCTTCATCCGATTCCCAAACGAAGGTCCCGCTCTCGTTGATGCCTTCGAGCGCGTTTGCGTGTGTGAAGATCTTGGGGTCGGAGCACAAGACGACGTCGACGTGGTGCAGGTCGGCATTGATCCGAATTCGCTCTGGAGCGGCTACCAGGAAGTATGAGGTCGGCGCACCCTTCTTCTCTGAGCCGTACTTCGGATTGGCCGAGACGTGGATGATCTCCTTCGTGCGCCCCAACTCGTCGAGTTCCGTGTGTTCCTGCATGAGGTCGTCGCCGACGGCACCGATCACCTCGGAGAGGTTCTTCCCGGTGGTGATCATTCCCCAGCCACCGATGGAGTGGAACCGCACTGCGATCGCCCCATCGGGAAGGAGCGAAGGTGCGCGATCTGAGATAACGGCGTAGGGATGGTCGATGCCGACGGTGAAGTAACGCTCGCCGTCTGCCACGCCCTTGCCGTCAGTGCGATTGATGCTTCCCGTTGCGAACTCGTATGCACCGAGGGCGCCCTCGGGCCGGAAGTCGCGGGATCCGAGTCCGTACGAACCGGACAAAACGGTCGGGATCTGATCGGCCGCGACCGCGGGAACGTCGTGACCGTGGCCGGTCCGGGCGACTTCGACGGCCTTGTTCAGGGCTGCACGGATCTCGCGGGTCAGCGGATTGTCACCAGGGAGAGAGTCGTCGGTGCGTTCGAGCACGACGACGGTCTTCTTGCCGGCGAGCGCTTCAACGATCGCAGCCTCGGGGAATGGCCGGATCACGTTGACGTGGATCGATCCAACCTTCGCATCCTCGGTCTCGCGCAGGAAGTCGACCGCAGCTTCGATGTTCTCGGCCGCGGATCCGAGCGACACGAATACGATCTCGGCGTCATCCGTGCGGTGCTCGGAGATGAGCCCGTATGAACGGCCGGTGAGACGGGCGAACTCGGCGTATGCGTCTTCGAGGAATCCAAGGATGCCTTCGCCGAAGTTGTTGCGGCGTGCGATGACGCCGTTCATGTAGTGCTCCTGGTTCTGGACGGGTCCAAGGAGTACTGGATTCGTGAGGTCGATCATCGAGGGCACACGGCGCCTGGTCGGTCCGAAGAGTGCCCGCTGCGCCTCGGTCGGGCACTCGATGATGTCGTCGGGGGCACCGAGGAACTCGCGCATCAACGCGGACTCGTGCTTGTAGAACGTGCGCTCGAGGTGCGAGGTGAGGAATCCGTCCTGGCCGTTAATCCCGGGGTTCAGAGCGAGTTCGGCAACGCGACGGATGATGAGCGCCTGGTCGGCCGCCTGCTGGGCATCCTTGCCGTACAGCATCATCCAGCCGGTATCGAGCGCTGCGTAGATGTCGTCGTGTCCGCAGTGAACGTTGAGGGCGTGCTTCGTCAGTGCGCGAGCAGCGACCTCGACAACCATTGTCGAGAGCTTGCCCGGGGCGTGGTAGTACTGCTCCAAGCCGTAGACGAGGCCCTGTCCGGACGTGAAGTTGACGACTCGCTTGCCGGTGACGGACAACGCAATTGCACCGCCCTGCGCTGCATGCTCGCCCTCCGTCTCGATGGCGACCTTCGTGCGGCCGAAGACGTCGAGTTGCCCCTCGGCGTAGGAGAGTTGGTAGTTCTCTCCCATCTCCGTCGAAGGCGTGATGGGGTAGAAGACACCGCCCTCAGTGATCCTGGACTCGGTGTAGTACGAGACGAGCTGGTTGCCGTTCGTGGTAATCCGGATCCCGGGGTACTTCGGTGCGGTCATGGCGTCGTCTCCTCAAGTGAATCTTCGTTGTCACAGGATCAGATCCCGCGCACGCCAGGGTAGGGATTCCGCTGTCGAAGAATTCCGCCCGGCGGAACTCCAGAGGCAACACAACCGTCCGGGCTTCGAGGTACTCTCGCTACCGGAATCCGAGGAGGGTCCTTCATGAAGCTCATCGAGTGCGTCCCCAACTTCTCCGAAGGTCGAGATCAAACCGTGATCGACGCCATCACCAACGAGATCGAGGCGGTCGATGGTGCAAAGCTCCTCGATGTCGACCCCGGTGCTGCCACCAACCGCACTGTCGTCACGTTCGTCGGATCGCCTGACGTCGTTGAAGAGGCCGCCTTTCGAGCGATCGCAAAGGCGGCCGAAATGATCGACATGTCCCAACACACCGGAGAACATCCCCGGATGGGCGCGACCGATGTGTGCCCGTTCGTCCCGGTCGAGGGCGCGACCATGGAGGACTGCGTCGAGATCGCCCGCAAGCTCGGAGAGCGGGTCGGCGCCGAACTGGGAATCCCTGTCTATCTCTACGAACACGCCGCCGATGGCGGGCGTAAGTCACTTGCCGATGTGCGCAGTGGCGAGTACGAGGGACTCGCTGCTCGCGACGACGCTCCCGACTTCGGACCGTTGTTCAACGCATCGACCGGAGCAACGGCGATCGGTGCACGGCAGTTCTTGATCGCCTACAACGTCAATCTCAACACCACGGATCGGCGCCTGGCTCATCAGGTGGCATCTGCAGTTCGCACTCTCGGGACCGCGACACGAGATGACGACGGGAAGATCATCAAGAACGAGCAGGGCAAGACCGTGTTCGCCCCGGGTCGATTCGACGAAGTGAAAGGTGTCGGTTGGTACATCGACGAGTACGACCGTGCCCAGGTGTCGCTGAACCTCACGGATTCGTCGGTGTCGCCGATGCACGAAGTGTTCGAGGCGTGCCGCGAGGAGGCGACGAGTCGGGGTATGCGTGTCACCGGCTCCGAGTTGGTGGGCTTGGTACCGCTTGAGGCAATGCTGGCCGCAGGAGATCACTTCCTCAGGTCCCAGGGCCAAACGACGGCCGTTCCGGCAGCGGATCGGGTCCGCGCCGCGGTGACGTCCCTCGGCCTCGAAGAAATCAGCGAGTTCGACCCTGTTGCCAAGATCGTGGAGTACCGATTCCTCGGAGACTCCGAGGGCCTGGTCAGCGAGTCGATCACAGGGTTCACGGACGTGCTCTCGAAGGATTCCCCGGCACCAGGGGGAGGATCGGTTGCGGCCCTCGTCGGTGCCCTCTCAGCTGCCCTGTCCTCGATGGTGGCCTCGCTCACGTTCACGAAGCAAGGCATGGAAGGGACCAAACCCGCCATGGAAGCCGCCGGACGGGAAGCGCAAGCCCTGAAGGATTGGTTCCTCGCAGCGGTAGACCAGGACACCGATGCGTTCAACGGTGTACTCGCCGCGATCCGAATGCCCCGCAAGACGGACGAGGACCTTGCTGTGCGTGATGTAGCCATGGCCGCAGCGACCCTCGGAGCCACGCTGGTCCCTCTGGAAGTTCTCGAACACAGCGTCGAAGCACTCGATCTCGCTCTCATCACCGCCCGAGACGGCAATCCGAACTCCGCAACCGACGCAGGAGTCGGCGCCGCATGCGCCCTCGCTGCAGCGGAGGGAGCCTCGCTCAACGTGAGGATCAACCTGAGCGGCCTGGAGATCGACACGACTGCGATCGTCGAGAGGCACGACACCGCACTCACCAGGGCGCGCACGCTGGGCTCACAGGTCGCTGCGACCGTTGAGGTGCACCTGGGTTCCGAATAGCTGAGTGGTTGGATCCTCCACTTCTTCCCCCTCAGGAGGAGGTGCCGCCTAAGGCGGCGAAGGGGTCCGAAGGACAACACCCAGACAAGCCCGCAAAGGTTCTGAGACTTCTCCTGCACCGTGTTCCGCGGAATCTGTTTCTGTCACACCCGTCCGATACGTTGCGCGCGGAGGACATGAAGAAAGGAACAGACCATGTCCAGTCTGCGTGATCGGAATCTCCTGTATGCTCGACTCGAGGAGGTCCTCGGAGCCGAGCCCGCCGGAATTCTCATGAACCAAATCCCCACCGAATCAGATCTGGCCACAAGAGCCGACATGACAGGCTTGGGTGCACGGTTCGACGGACTCGAACTACGGTTCGACGGACTCGAACTGCGGTTCGACGGACTCGAAAAGCGCTTCGACGGACTCGAAATACGCTTCGACCATCTGGAAGCGCGATTCGATGCGCTCGAAATACGCTTCGACCATCTGGAAGCGCGATTCGATGCGCTCGAGGGGCGGGTCGACCAGATCGATGCCCGCATGGACCGCCTTGAGGCCCACATGGTGCGGTTCGATGACAAGCTCGACGGGTTTCACGCTGCGTTGCGTGAGCAGACCCGAACCTACATGTACACGATGACCGGTGTCATGGCCGCGTTCGCAACGGTGGTTGTGGCCAGCGGAGTCATCAACTGATTGCTCGGGCCGCTCCTGCACGCCCTGGTCCTGAGCGAATTGATACGGCTGCCGTCCTTGGCTACCAGCCGAGATGCACGCCGGCAGCTGTGATGAGCACGACCATCAGGCCCACGCCCATCTGGGTCCAGCCGATGACCTTTGCCTCGACGGGTGGCCGGTTCAACGAAACGACAGCGACGATGCCGACGAGTCCGATCGCAACCACAGCGAGCCACGGGACCGCTCCGATGACCGCAGCGACAGCAACGACACCGACCGATCCGGCCTGGACGGCGTAGATCGTCGATGCTCCAGAGGATTTCCCCTTCAATCGGCGGACCTGGCCACGAACCAATGAGATCGCAGCAACATCGCGGGCCGCGAGTACGAACCACAAACCAAAGGCCGGCAGGAAATCCCATCCGGCGCCGATGGTGATCGCCGCAACGGTTGCACCCATGGCGATCGACCCGGAGAGCTCGGCTACAAGCGCCCGGTTCTTGCTGTGGGCATCGGCCCGAAGGGCGAAGAGAGCGAACGGAAGCGCCACGAGAACCGGGATCCAGAAAGGACCATCGGCGGTGATGAACGCACCGACGCCTCCGGCGAGAGCGAATCCGCCGTAGAGAAGCGAGAACACGAGAGCGATGCTGGACCGGGGCAGCCACCGGCCACGAACGAGATCCGTAGAGAAGATCTTCACGGGTCGTCGGGCGAGGAAGATGCCGAGTGCCGCTGCCGAGATCTCCCACGCCGCTGCAGAATGGGCGACAAGCAGACCCAGGAGAATCGGCTCGAGGGTGAAACCCCACCCTCCGTGCTCGGTCGGAAGAGCAATCGACCGAATTCTCGGTCGGCCGGCGGGGCTTGCAGCGGTCTGCTGTCCCATATCTGCGGCCTCGACCGCCGGCGATTCTGGTGTCTCGGTCACGCCAATGCTATGCAGAACGGTGCTCGACAACCTGTCGGCGGTACGAGTAGAGCAGTAGACCGGTAGGCCAGAATCCGATGTGCTCGGACACCTGATTCCGGCATCCTATGTCTCGTGTCTCCTGTCTCCTGTCTTGCAGCTTGTTCCTTGCTCCTTGCTGCCTGCTCTACTGCTCTACTGCTCTACTGCTCTACTCCAACGCATAGACTTCCACCATGCGCATCACGCTTCTTGGGACCGGCGGACCGCGGCCAGATCCTGCACGGCAGGGTCCGGCGACGCTCGTGCAGGTTGCGGGTCTCCGGCTGCTCTTCGATGCCGGTCGCGGTGTCGCTACCCAACTGGCCAAAGCCGACGTCTCGCTCCACGAGATCGACGCCGTGTTCATCACCCACCATCACTTCGATCACATTGGCGGGCTCGGGGATCTGTTGATGGCGGCATGGAACAATGGCCGCACTCGGCCGCTGAACGTGTACGGACCACCCGGCACCCGCTCCATCGTCGGGACGTTCTTCGACCAGATCTACGCGTCCGATATTCGGTTCAGAATGAGGGAGGGTGAGGTGAATGGTGGTCCGGTTCCTCATCCATCGAATGTCTTGCGCGCCTTCGACGTGAAGACGGGCGTGATCGAGTCGAATCCGAGGCTCAGGCTTGAGGTGGGTTCCGTCGAGCACGGCAGCCTCGCTCTCGAACTCGGCGACGACGAATGGGGCGCCGTCGGATATCGGATCGAGGGCGACGATCGGAGTGTCGCCATTGCGGGTGATGCCGTTGCGGGCGGCGAGCTTGACCGCCTCGCTCACGATGTCGATGCTCTCGTCATCTGTGCCTATCTGGCGGGCGATGAAATCCTTCGCGACGAGGATCGATTCCTGTCCGAGCACATCCTCGCCGGCGCGCCCCAGGCAGCACAGATCGCGCTCGCCGCCGGGGTGCGCCAACTTGTCCTCACGCACATCAGACAGAAGCCGGTCGACGCTCTCGAAGGAATGGCGCGCGAGGTGCGCAGCATCTACGACGGCGACCTCGTGATCGGCCAGGACTTGCTGGAAATCGAGGTCTAGCTTCCTCGGTCCGAAGACACCGACATGCCGCCGCAATTCGGCATTGCCGCGTACGCTATCGTTGCGCGTTCAGCGCACGTTCTCGATATCCAATGAAGCAACGCGGGGAAACCAGATGAAACGAACCATCAGTTCCGTTCTCGCTCTCGCAATGGTCGCTGCCCTCATGGCGATCTTCGCGGGCGCAGCGAACGCACGGGCCAGATCGCCGTTATCAATGGCGCCAGCGCTGCTGACGTCGCCGCAGAGGCAAATGGCACGCCGATCGGCGAGGGCCTCGTGTACGCCGGTGACGCCCAGGCGGCCATCTTCCCGGCCAGCGGAAGCCCCTACACCGTTGGGTTCAGCGACGGGAACACGACAGACGTCACGCTCGCAGGCATGGACGCCTTCACGGTCGTCTCCGGGTATGGCGACAACGGCGAGACGGCGATGGCCTACCCCGTTGAGGTTGCCCCATACGCTGACGCAACCCAGGGCAAGGTTCAGGTTTGGAATGCCACGATGGCCGATGTGACGGTGAACGCCGGCAACGGCGACGTGACGGTCGCCCCAGGCAGCCCGTTGGATACCAGTGCAGCGACTATGGCGCCCGGGACCTACTCCATCACCATTGATGGTGCCCCTCGCGACATCGATGTCACAGCCGACTCCTACACGGATGTGTTCGCCGTCAGCGACGGCACCACGCCAGAGATCGCTCTGGCAACCATCCCCTTGATGACCGAGTTGATTGCAGCCCTGACACCCACCGCTCCGCCCGCCGATGTGACTGTCCCCAACGTGGTTGACATGGCCGAAGCCGATGCAACCGCTGCAATTGAGGAAGCCGGACTTGTCGTGGGAAACACGACCACAGCCCCCGATGACACGATCGTCGCCGGCAATGTCATCTCACAAACCCCGGCAGCTGGCGACACAGTCGCAGCGGGATCAGCAGTCGACATCGTCGTCTCCACCGGCCCGGACACACCGACGACCGTGCCGGTCCCGAACGTTGCCGGAAAGTCGTCGGCTGACGCACAGGCCGAACTCGAAGCTGCGGGCTTCGCCGTGACGACCGAAGAACAAGCCAGTGAGACTGTCGAGGCTGGACTCGTCATCGAGACCAATCCCTCTGCAGGAACCGAAGTCGCCCCTGGAACCGAAGTGAAGATGATCGTCTCCTCCGGAGTAGGCGACGTCGTCGTTCCCAATTTCACCGGGCTGACGGTCGATGAAGCGACCGCAGTCGCCGAGGAGGCGGGATTGACGATCCGATTCGTCGAAGACGCCGACAATCCGGATCCAGAGGGCGTCGTGGTCTCCCAGGACCCAATGGGCGGAACGACGGTCGAGGCGGGAGCCGAGGTTGTGGCTCGGCTGAGTCCGGCGACCAGCAGCCCGTCGGTGATTCTCACACTCGGCCCCGAGCAGGTCCTCACCGCGTCAGGCATCAACTTCCTGCCCGGATCGACCGTCGATCTCTCCGTCGTCGGTACCGACAAGAGCGCCAAGGCAACCGTCCAGGGCAACGGTTCCTGGACCGCATCGGCCGACCTTGCTGACGTACAGAGCGATGCAGCGCTGCTCCTCATCAAGGGCACGGCTGCGGACGGCAGCGACTACGCGTCCACGTTCAATATCCCGGCTGTTGGCGAGACGACGGATGAGCCGACCGACGAGAGCAGTGGCGTCTCTGCGTGGGTGTGGATCCTCCTCGGTCTTCTGGTCGTAGCGATCGTCCTGCTCGGTATCAGAATGTTCGGTGGTGGCGACACCACGACCGATGGTGATGACGCGACCGGAACGGACACACCGACCACGGACATCAACTAGCGGACCGGAAACGTCTCGGCCATAGCGCCGAAACGTCCCGCAAACGAGTAGAAGAAAGCGGGGCCTTCGGGTCCCGCTTTCGCGTCCGCATCAATTGGTCGGAGAGACCGTCGCGGGAGCAGTGGTCCGGGAGGCCCGGGATGCCGGCGTGAGCCAAGACTTCCGCCCATGGCTGCCAGCTGTCACCTGTTGGCTGTCGGCTGTCAGCCGTTCGCTACTCGGCGGGGCTACCGTTCCTTGGGTCATGACCTCACTCCGCTCACGCGCTCGAACAGCCCTTGCCTCGCGGGGGCATGCTGCGTTCCTCTCGGCGTCGCTGCTGCTCGGGATATTTGTGGGTCTGGGTGCGGCGTTGCTCGTCTGGGCGCTCGAACTCGTCGCACATGGCGTTGGCGAGACCGATGCGCTCCTCGGTATCGGCAAGTGGTTGTTCCTGATCTCGATCCCGATCGGCTTGCTCGCTTCGTGGCTTCTGAATCGATGGATGGGCCCGGGTGTCTCGGGCGGTGGCGTGGCCGAGACCATGGTTTCCGTGAATCTCGAGGCGGGGTATCTCCCCACGAAGGTCGTCCCTTCGAAGATCGTGGCTACTGCCGCGACTCTCGGAACCGGCGGCTCGGGTGGGCGAGAGGGACCCATCGTCCTCATCGGCGGCGCTATTGGTTCATCATTCGCCCGGTACACCGGCTTCGGTCTCGATCAGGTGAAGAGCTTCGTCGCAGCGGGAGCTGGCGCCGGTATCGGGGCCAGCTTCAACGCCCCTATCGCAGGGATGATGTTCGCTCTTGAGGTGATCCTCAGCTCGTTCGCGATCCGTCATGTCAGCGCGATCGTTGTCACATCCGTCGCAGCAGCAGTCACGACGCACACTCTGGTCGGTGAGGAACTCTTCCTTCGCTCCCGCGCCTACGAACTCAGCGACCCGTGGCAATTGATCCTGTACACGATCCTCGCGGTGCTCGCCGTGCTGTTCGGTACGTTCTTCCTGCTGGTTCTCGACCGCGTCAGCATCACGAAGTTCGCGTCCGCGATCCCGGGATGGGTCACTCCCCTGATCATGGGCGTCTCCGTCGCTCTCATCGGCGTCGTCTATCCAGAGACGCTCGGAACCGGGCAGGCGTTCCTCACCGACCTGCTCTCACTTAGCGATCACGGTCAGTTCGTCTGGTGGTCGCTGTTCATCATCGCCGCCCTCAAAGCAGTCACAGCAGCCCTCACCCGCAAAGGCGGCGGTTCCGCGGGAACGTTCATGCCGGCGCTCGTCATCGGCGGTGCTGTCGGTGCCGGTTTCGCGATCCTCATCGATCCCATCTGGACACTATCTGAGATCGAACCAGGAGCATTCGCTCTCGTCGGGATGGCCGCTGCCCTCGCAGCGACAGCCAGAGCGCCGCTTACCGCCGTGATCCTCGTGTTCGAGTTGACGGGTAGCTACGGGTTGGTGCTCCCGCTGATGCTGGCCTCGGCACTCGCGACGTTTATCAGCGAGCAGTTCCATCCGGAATCCGCATACACCATGTCACTGGCTCGCAAGGGAATCCGTCTGCCGGAGACCGAGGACATCGACCTGCTCGACACCGTTCACGTGAGCGAGGTCATGGCACAGGTCGACGAGGCGGCCACCCCGGACATGACCCTGGCAGAACTCAACGACCGCCTCGACCGAACCCGTCACCACGGCCTGCCAGTCGTCGATGGTGACATGCTCGTCGGCATCATCACGGTCAGTGACGTCGAGCGCGCCACTTCCGAGGATCCTCACCGGACGGTCGGAGATGAGATGACCGTCACACCCGTCACGATCACCCCCGAATTGCCGGTCTCTGCCGCGCTCGCCCGGATGGCATCGCTGGGTCTCGGCCGACTTCCGGTCGTCGCCGATGACGACCGGCGGCACCTCGTTGGCATGTTCCGGCGCGAGTCGGTCGTCAAGGCCTACCACCATGCCCTTGGCACGTCGACGGGTCGCCAACTCTACCGGGACCGTGTGCACCTGCGTACACAGCCGGGTGCCGCGTTCTTCGAGGCGCCGGTGCGGCGCGGCTCACCGATTGTCGGCTCCCTCTTGAAGGACGTTCGATGGCCCGAAGGTGCTGTGGTTGTCTCGATTCGGCGCGGCTCGTCCGTCCTCATCCCGCACGGGAGCACGGCTATCGAGTTGGACGACACCATCACCCTGTTCGGCACCGGGGAGTCGCGAGAAGAACTCGGCTTCCTCATCGAGCCGGCCCAGGATGCAACGGGAGAGTGGAACCGGCCGTAGGAAGTGGACCGGAGACCGCGAACGACACACGATCGCTCAGAGCGGCTCGGTCGCGAATCGCATCGGCGATCACTCCGGCCGCGATCGCGCTCAGAATCACTCCAGCCTTGATGAGGCGCATCACGAGTCCTGTTCAGTCGATGGCGTGCAACCGACTTCGTCTCAGCGCTACCGATCGACCTCCACGTCCACGACGATCACTGCGTTGCGGCAGTCGCAGCCGTCGACGTGCACGACCCTCCCTCTCGCGTCCTCCCGGCAGGATTCGTCGAGGACATCCGTCGGACTCCACTTCGAGCGTTGATCAGGACCAGCGCCGGTTCCCGTACTGAGAGAGAGTTCCGGCCGACGGAGGATTGACTCAAGCGCGTCGCGGACGTTGTCTTCGCTGAATCCGGTCCAGGTTCCCGGGTCATTCCCCGCCCGGTCAGCCACGCCGCGAGATCGCAGCTTGTACTCGATTTCAGCAGTGAACCGAACCCTCATCTGGGTTACGTCAGGGGTTGTCATCGCCATGCTCCAGTCATGTGCATCCTGGATCGTGATCTTGTACCACCGGAACAAGTCCTTCCTTCGGGAAACACGGAGAACGATCTACAATTCCGAAGAATCCGGACAACCATCGGGGTGGCTCGACTTCCGGTTGCCAATCCGGCGCGATTGTCCTACCGGTGACAATTCCGATCTCGATTCGACTCGATTTCGGTTGCACCGCGGACATCCCTCGCACAAGGAGTCCCAGGTGAACATTCCGATATCCCGCAACGCCCTCGCATCGCAAGAGGGTGGTTGCATCGACCGCTCAGCAGCGTCGACTGGGCCACTGTGGATCGCAGAGCCATGAGCGGAGCAATCGACTCACCGAGCGACTCGACACTCGGCGTCGACCTCGGGGGCACCAAGGTCCTCACCGCACTCGTCGACGCCGACGGGCGGGTCCTCGCTTCGCACAAGAGACCGACTGATGCTCGAAACGGCCCGGATGCCGTGATCGCAGACGTCGTGGCGTGTGTGCGCGATTGCCTCGGCGACGCGGTTCACGGCGCGACGGGACTTGGAATCGGGGTGGCCGGGCAAGTGGACGGCACCACCGGAATCGTGAGCTACGCACCCAATCTCGGTTGGCAGAACATCGCTCTCGGAGATGCGCTCGCGTCCGCAACCGACCTCCCAGTCATTGTGGCCAACGATGTGCGGGCAGCGGCGGTCGGAGAATGGCAGCACGGGTCCGGAGCCGGTACGACAGACCTCATGGCGCTCTTCGTCGGTACGGGGATCGGCGGCGCCGTCATCGCAGATGGGCGCCTGCTCGAGGGATCGGTGGGTGCCGCAGGCGAGCTGGGCCACACGATGCTCGTCGCCGGCGGTCGGTCCTGCCATTGTCCCAACACCGGGTGCCTCGAGGCATATGCGGCCGGATGGGCGATCGCCGAGCGCGCCCGCGATGCTGTCCGTGCCGATCCGAGTGCGGGAACGTCGCTCACCGATCTCGCCGGTTCGATCGATGACATCACGGCCGCCCACGTGACAGAGCTCTATAGGAGTGGCGATGGCCTCGCCACTCGCCTCGTCGAGGAGACCGGGCGCTATCTCGCTGCCGGTGCGACCGGACTTGTGAACGCGTTCAATCCCGAAATCGTCGTGCTCGGTGGTGGAGTGATCGAGGCACTCCCGGAGATGGTGACGGTCGTACAGGATCACGTACGTCAATTCGCGCTCCCCGCCGCACGGGATGTGGTGCGGATCGAGCGCGCTTCTCTCGGCGGGTCGGCAGGAGTCGTCGGCGCCGCAGCGCTCGCGAGGCACGGAATATTCCGGCATATCTGAGGTGGATCGCCACTTGCAGTACCGGAGCCATCAGAGAACCACGACAACCACCGCAGTCGCGTTGGCCGATCAATCAAAGGACGCACCCATGACCGACGTCGATCAGATCAACGTCAACACGATTCGATTTATCGCCGTCGACGCTGTCGAACAGGCCAACTCCGGGCATCCGGGTCTTCCGCTTGGGGCGGCACCGATGGCATACACCGTCTGGGACCGTTTCCTTCGCCACGACCCCACGGACCCATCGTGGTTCGACCGAGACCGATTCATCCTGTCCCCGGGCCACGGTTCAGCGATGCTCTACGCTCTCCTCCACCTCTACGGATACGACCTCCCCCTCGACGAGGTCCGGAGCTTCCGTCAGACCGGGAGTCTGACGCCCGGGCATCCCGAGTACGGGCATACGGATGGTGTCGAAGCGACAACCGGCCCGCTCGGCCAGGGATTCAGCATGGCCGTTGGCATGGCCATCACCGAACGTCTCCTCGCATCGCGCTTCAACCGCCCGGGATTCACCATCGTCGACCACGCCACGTATGCGATCGTCTCCGACGGGGACCTCATGGAAGGCATCGCCTCCGAGGCCGCCTCGCTTGCAGGAACGCTCGGCCTCGGCAAGCTCATCTACCTCTACGACGACAACCACATCTCGATCGAAGGCAACACCGACCTCGCCTTCCGCGAGGACGCCGAACGTCGCTTCGAAGCGTACGGATGGCACGTCATCCGGGTGGCCGACGGCACCGACCTGGACACGATCGGGAGCGCCATCAACGCCGCCCGGTCCGACGATCGACCCTCTCTCATCATGGTCAGAAGCCACATCGGTTTCGGTAGCCCCGGTCAGGACACAGCCTCGGTGCACGGCGACCCGCTCGGGTCCGACGGTGTCGCGGCCACCAAGGAAGCACTGGATTGGCCGACCGAGCCCTCGTTCTACGTTCCCGACGAAGCGGCAGCCCACTTCACGCGTTCACGCGACGAGGGGAAGGAACGTCACGCGGCCTGGACCGGTCTTCTCGAGCGCTACCGCGTCGAGCATCCCCAACTCGCGGCGGAATTCGACGACGCTGTTGCAGGGCGCATGCCGGAAGGATGGGATGGGCAGATTCCCGGATTCGATCCACACGGCGGATCCATCTCCACACGCGACGCATCCGGAGCGGTGATGAACGGCATCGCTCACGGATACCCGGCCCTCGTCGGCGGCTCCGCAGACCTGAATCCGTCAACGAAGACGGAGCTGGTCGGACTCGGAGACTTCGGACCCGACAATGGCTCCGGCCGGAACATCCACTTCGGCATCCGTGAGCACGCCATGGGCGCCATCATCAACGGCATGGCTCTGCACGGGGGCGTGTTGCCGTTCGGATCAACGTTCTTCGTATTCGCGGACTACCTGCGGCCGGCCCTCCGGCTCTCGGCGCTGATGCAGACCCACGTGGTGTATGTGTTCACACATGACAGCATCGCGGTCGGCGAAGACGGGCCAACACATCAGCCGGTCGAGCATCTGGCAAGCCTCCGATCGATTCCTGGGATCACCGTCCTCCGACCCGCGGACGCAAACGAGACGGCTGCGGCATGGCGGATCGCCGTCGAACGACCGGCGCCGACCGTGCTGGTCCTCACCCGACAGAAGCTCCCGGTGCTCGACACCGATAGATACCCCATTGTCGAAGGAGTCCCCCGTGGCGGATACGTCATCCGAGAAGCTGACGGCGGAAGCCCCCAGCTGACGCTCATCGCCACGGGTTCCGAGGTGAGTCTGGCTCTTGATGCCGCCGATCGTCTCGCCGAAAGTGGGATCGCTGCCCAGGTCGTCTCGATGCCATCGTGGGAGCTCTTCCGCGAACAGTCGGACGCCTACCGCGAGTCCGTCCTGCCCGCAGAAACACCCAGGTTGGCGATCGAAGCTGCACATCGGATGGGATGGCACGAGTTCGTCGGCGACAGCGGCGACATCGTCTCGATCGACACGTTCGGCGCATCCGGACCCGGCCCGGACGTATACGCCAACTTCGGCTTCACGGTTGATCACGTTGCGGACCGCGCGATGGCACTCATCGGGAGATCGTGACGATGCGCATTGCACTCGGTGCGGACCACGCCGGCTACAACCTCAAAGACGATCTCGCGGCGTACCTCGAGCAGCAGGGCCACGCAGTCCTCGATCTCGGCACAAACGGACCCGAGTCGGTGGACTACCCCGACTTCGCCGAGGCAGTCGGGCGGGCCATCCTCGATGGCAGGGCGGAGCGCGGCGTCGTCGTATGCGGCAGCGGCGTCGGCGCTTCGGTCGCTGCCAACAAGCTCAACGGAATCCGCGCCGGATTGACCCACGACACCTACTCGGCCCGCCAGGGCGTCGAGCACGACGACATGAACGTTCTCGTCCTCGGCGGTCGGGTGATCGGCCGGGAGGTCGCCAGGGATTTGGTCTCGGCGTTCAGCACCGCGCGTTTCACAGGCGAGGAACGCCACGTCCGTCGCCTCGCCAAAGTAGCAGCGCTGGAACTGTCCCAGCACGAATCAACGAGAGGCACAACATCATGAATCCGATCACAGCGCTCCAGGAGTCAGGCCAATCCATCTGGCTCGACTACATCCGCAGGGACCTGATCACGGGCGGCGAACTCGACCGTCTCATCAGTCAGGGCATTCGCGGCGTCACAAGCAATCCTTCGATCTTCGAAAAGGCGATTGCTGGGAGCCGGGACTACGACACAGATCTCGCCCGGTACATCGAGGCCGACGCCTGCATCGCGCCTTCGAGCCTCTTCGATCGCATCGCCGTGGACGACATCCAGCAGGCCGCGGACACGCTGCGACCTGTCTACGACAGCACCGAGGGAGCCGACGGCTACGTCAGCCTCGAGGTGTCACCGAATCTCGCACTGGAGACCGAGGCGACCGTTGACGAGGCTCGGCGGCTCTGGAAAGCGGTCGACCGACCCAATCTCATGATCAAGGTTCCGGCGACCGCCGAGGGGCTACCCGCCGTCGAACAACTGATCTCCGAGGGCATCAACGTCAACGTCACCCTCCTGTTCTCTCTGGAGCACTACGAGGACGTCGCCAACGCCTACCTTCGCGGACTCGAGCGGGCCCCCGACCCGTCCGGGATCGCGTCGGTCGCCTCATTCTTCGTGAGTCGCGTCGACACCACCGTCGACCGAATGCTGGAAGCCATCGGAAGCCCCGAGGCTCTCACCCTCCTCGGAACGATCGCCGTTGCGAACGCCAAAGTGGCGTACCGCCGCTACCAGGAATTGTTCGAGGGCCCGAGCTTCGACGAGCTACGTTCTCGCGGGGCACGACCGCAGCGTGTGCTGTGGGCCAGTACCGGGACGAAGAACTCCTCATACTCCGACGTCCTCTACGTGGAGGAGCTGGTCGGATCGAACACCGTCAACACCGTCCCGCCGGCGACCCTCGCTGCCTTCCAGAACCACGGGTCGTCACACGGCACGACACTCACCAACAACGTTGCGGAGGCCGACCGTGCTCTCGAACTGCTCGCCGACCTCGGCGTGGATCTCGGGACAGTGACCAAGGAGCTCCAGAAAGAGGGCCTCGCAGCCTTTGCCGACTCATACCACCAGCTTCTTCAAGCGTTGTACGAGAAGAGTTCCAAGCTACGCAGCCGGATCCCCGATGACCAGACTCTGAGCCTTGCGGAGTACGAGGCGCCCGTCAGGGACCGACTCGAAGAGTGGACCAGGAATGGCTTCGCCCTGGGGCTGTGGTCCAAGGACCATCGCCTCTGGAGCGAGACACCTCAGCCAGAGATCGAGGATCGGCTCGGATGGCTCACACTCCCGGAAACGATGCAGGATGAGCTCAACGACTTCATCGACTTCGCCGACGGCGTGCGAGCGGACGGCATCGATCGGGTGGTTCTCCTCGGCATGGGTGGCTCAAGCCTTGCTCCCGAGGTCTATCAGAGGACGTTCGGCAATCGATCCGGCTACCCCGAGCTGATCACCCTCGACAGCACCCACCCGGGTGCGGTACAGGCAGTGGACGATCTCATCGATCCAGCAACGACGCTGTTCGTCGTCGCCAGCAAATCGGGCGACACGATCGAGCCGCTCTCGTTCTTCCGCTACTTCTGGGATCGGGTGTCGGCAATCACCGATCGTCCCGGCGACCACTTCGCTGCGATCACCGATCCCGGCACATCCCTGATCGACCTCGCCACGGAACACGAATTCCGCGGGATCTTCGAAGCCACCCCCGATGTCGGCGGCCGATACTCAGCACTGACCGCGTTCGGGTTGCTGCCCGCGGCTCTGATCGGTGTCGACGTTCATCGGCTCACCGATCGCGCATGGCGCATGGCGGAAGCGTCCGCGGTCTGTGTCCCCGAGCCTCACAGTCCTGCGCTCCGCCTGGGAGCCGCACTCGGTGAGTTGGCGCTCGACGGAGTGGACAAGGTGACGTTCTTCGTCTCTCCGTCCCTTGCCGCCTTCCCCAGTTGGTTGGAACAGCTCATCGCTGAGAGCACCGGCAAGGACGACACCGGGATCCTTCCCGTGGCGGATGAGCCGATCGGTCTGCCGGACGTCTACGGCGACGATCGCTTCTTCGTCTATCTGTCGTACGCCGGTGACAACGACGATGAACAGTCGGCACGGGTTGATGCTCTTGAGGCCTCGGGCTGCCCAGTCGCACGGATCCGGCTCTACGAGAAGGAAGACCTCGGAGCCGAAATCTTCCGCGCCGAGCTAGCGGTGGCCGCCGCAAGTGCAGCTATCGGTATCCATCCGTTCAACCAGCCCGACGTTCAGCATGCCAAGGAACTCGCTCGCCGCGCGATGGCCGGCGACCTCGACACGGGCGGCCTCGACGAGGTACACGTCAACGACCCGCAAGCGCTCAGCGACGAGGTATCCCGTTGGTTGGAGACCGTCCACCCCGGCGACTATGTCTCGACGCAGGCGTACCTCCGCCCCGATGACCCAACAACCGAGACCCTCCAGAGGGTTCGGCTGGGCTTGCGGGATCGACTGCATGTCGCGACGACGGTCGGTTACGGCCCCCGCTTCCTCCACTCGACCGGCCAGTTCCACAAGGGCGGACCAAACAGCGGTGTGTTCCTCCAGCTCGTGGACGACACGCCGGATGACGTCGAAGTTCCCGGTACCGACTACACATTCCGAGACCTCATCGCTGCCCAGTCGATCGGCGACTACCAGGCGTTGACTGCCCGTGAACGGCGGGTGCTGCGCGTCAATCTGGGCGATGACCCAGCCAAAGGCCTGGCCGTCCTCGAGGAGGTGCTCAATGCCTGACGTGAAGGTATTGCTCTTCGACGTGGGCGGCGTGCTCCTCACAAACGGCTGGGATCGCGAGGCACGACGCCTGGCATGCAAGCGGTTCGATCTCGACTGGGAGGACTTCCAGGATCGACACGAGTTCGTTGCCCCGGACTTCGAGACAGGGAAGCTCACGATCACGGAGTACCTGCGCCGAACCGTCTTCTATCGAGAGCGGTCGTTCACCGAGGCTGAGTTCGTCGACTTCATGAAGGCACAATCCGAGGCGATGCCGGAGTCGCTCGCGCTCCTCGCAGATCTCGCGTCCTCCGGCGAGTATGTGCTCGCAACCCTCAACAACGAGTCGCGAGAGCTGAACGACCATCGGATCGAAACATTCGGATTACGCGAGTACTTCTCGGTGTTCATGTCTTCGTGCTACCTCGGGATGAAGAAACCCGAAGAGGGTATCTATCGGGTTGCGGTGGACATCACGCAACATCGCCCCGAACAGTGTGTGTTCATCGATGATCGGGAACTCAACCTGGAATGTGCCGACCGGGCGGGCATCACTCCCGTCCACTTCAAGAACGCTGACCAATTGCGCATCTCGCTCAGGGAGCTGGGTGTCGCGGTATGACGAAGGAGATCAACATGGAACTCGGAATGATCGGTCTGGGAAAGATGGGCGCCAACATGACGGAGCGACTCGTCAACGGTGGCCACCGCGTGGTCGGCTTCGATCTCAACCCCGACTCGGTACAAGGAGTGGTCGATATCGGCGCCGAAGGAGCGAGCACACTCGAAGACTTGGTGTCCTCGCTTCCATCTCCCCGCGTGATCTGGATCATGGTGCCGGCCGGCCGGCCCGTCGACGCCACCATCGAGGCACTCCTCCCCCACCTCGAGGAGGGGGACGTCCTCATCGACGGCGGCAACTCGAACTACAAGGACACGCTGCGTCGCGCCGAGACCTGCAGGGCATCGGGACACCACTTCGTCGACGTCGGCACGAGTGGCGGCGTCTGGGGCCTCGCCGAGGGCTACTCGATGATGGTGGGCGGGGACGTTGACGTCGTTGAACTCTTGCGTCCCATCCTCGAGACGTTGGCTCCCGCACCCGACAAGGGCTGGGGTCGCACCGGCGACTCCGGTGCCGGCCACTACGTCAAGATGATCCACAACGGCATCGAGTACGGCCTCATGCAGGCGTACGCGGAGGGCTTCGCTCTCATGGAGGCCAAGGACGACTTTGATTTCGATCTCGCACAGATCGCCGGGATCTGGCAAGACGGCAGCGTCGTCCGCTCATGGCTTCTCGACCTCACTGCGGATGCTCTCGGCGAGAACCCGGAGATGGCGGGAATCGCTCCGTGGGTGCCGGACTCAGGCGAGGGACGCTGGACGGTGTTCGAGGCGATCGACCTCGACGTTGCCGCCCCGGTCATCACTATGTCCCTCATGCGCCGGATCGGATCCCGCGACGAAGTCGACTATTCGGATCGGCTGCTGTCGGCGATGCGCAATCAGTTCGGCGGGCACGCCATCAAGCGAGAGTCGTGATGGCGGCCCAAGTGGATCGCCATGTCTTCGTCATCTTCGGTGGTACGGGAGACCTGGCTCGCCGCAAGCTCATTCCGTCGCTCTATCGACTGATCACAGAGAACGGCATCGCCGACCGAAGCGTCGTGCTGGGCGTCGCCCCCGGTGAACTCGAGGACGAGGAGTATCGGGCGTGGACCAGAGCCGCTCTCTCCGACACGGGACTCGATGAGGACGCGCTCGAATCGTGGTGCGACCAGAACGTCTACTACCAGACGATCGGCAGCGACTCTGAGTCGTACGAACGCCTGCGCCAACGGATCGAGGAAATCGAAACCGATCGCGACCTGCCCGGGAACCGTACCTTCTATCTGGCACTTCCTCCGTCGGTGTTCCCCGCCGCCATCACCGGTCTCGGGGAAGCCGGACTGAATGACAGCCCGGGATGGACGCGGCTCGTGATCGAGAAACCGATCGGAACCGATCTGGAGTCCGGACGCGAACTGAACAGCCTCGTCGGCGACTTCTTCGCTGAGAAGCAGGTCTACCGAATCGATCACTATCTGGGCAAGGAGACGGTGCAGAACCTCCTGGCGTTCCGGTTCGCGAACCCGATGTTCGAGAGCATCTGGAACAGAGACCGGGTGGAGTCCGTCGAGATCACCGTCGCTGAAGACCTCGGAATCGGAACGCGTGCGGGCTATTACGAGTCGGCGGGTGCCCTCCGAGACATGGTGCAGAACCATCTCACTCAAGTGCTGGCGCTCGTAGCCATGGAGCCGCCGATCTCGTTCGACGCCGAACAGATCCGGAACGAGAAAGTCAAAGTCGTCGAGGCGATCGCACCCATCCGACGCGAGAAGATCGTCTTCGGTCAGTACGACGCGGGATCGATCGACGGTGTGGCCGTTCCTGGCTATCGGGACGAGGACGGTGTCGCAGCCGACTCGCGAACACCCACGTTCGTCGGTGTTGAACTTGAAGTCGATACGTGGAGATGGAGAGGTGTGCCGTTCTACCTTCGGACAGGAAAGCGACTACCCAAACGACTCACGCAGATAGCCGTCACATTCCAGCGTCCGCCCCTGTGCATCTTCCATGGGCATCGGGACTCATGTGTCGTCGAACCCAATGTGCTGCTGATCACTCTGCAGCCTGGAGAGGGCTTCACCCTGAACTTCAATGTGAAAGCTCCCGGTGAGGCGTTGATGCTCGACTCCCAGGCGTTGCGTTTCAGCCACGACGACGTCTACGGGAGACTGCCCGACGCCTACCAAGCATTGATCCTTGATGTCATCGAAGGCGACCAGACACTGTTCGTGCGATCCGACGAGGTGGAAGCCTCATGGCGCTTGTACGATCCGCTGCTCGACTATCGACCCCAGCCGCACCGATACGAAGCCGGTACCTGGGGCCCGGCGGTCGGCAATCGCAGTCTGGCGCTTGGGGGCAAGGCTTGGACGGGGGACGACTTGGCGGGTTGACCAGATCCGTCCCCTCGGGTTGACCCACCGAACGGAGCCAGCTCTTGAGGCGTGGTGGGATGGTGCGGCTCCTCCGTCCCATGTTGACGGGTGTGCCGTCGGTGGCCCTTGCGGTGACTTCGATGAACCCGTCGCACAGGATCGCCTCAACCGTATCGGGTCCGACCCTGGGGCCGGCTTCGATGACAACACCGGTCTCG
>RCNE010000457.1_pt1 | contig 22078 bp, 23 predicted proteins | sample 2041361 | NCBI WGS metagenome assembly RCNE01 (sample SAMN09708229, study PRJNA481090) | Marine sediment metagenome, whole genome shotgun sequencing project.
CATAGATACGCTCGCGCAGGGGCAGTTTGTCCTCGACGGGGAGCTCAATCTTCTCAAACCAGATAGATATCTGCACAGCAAGCACATATAGCAGAACACCAAGGATGCCGGGGATCACGCCAGCAAGGAACAGCTTGCCGATGTCCTGCTGGGTCATGATGCCATAGAAAACAAGGATCACGGAGGGGGGAATGAGGATGCCCAAAGTGCCGCCTGCAGCGATCGAGGCGGTGGAGAGGCTGTCGGGGTAGCCGAATTTACGCATGCTGGGCAGCGCGATCTTGGCCATTGTCGATGCGGTGGCCAGCGATGATCCGCACACTGACGAAAACCCGCCACAAGCCACAACCGTGGCCATGGCCAAGCCGCCCTTTCGGTGGCGCAACCACGCATATGCAGCCGTATAGAGGTCGCGCGCGATGCCGGATTGGACGACAAAGTTACCCATCATCAGAAACAGGGGCAGGATCGACAAGGAATAGCTGCGGCTGGTGTCAAAATAGGTAGATCCGAGCAGCGACAGGGACGGATCCCAGCCGATAATCGCAACCGTGCCGATGGTCCCCACAAGTGCCAGTGCAAAGGCAATCGGGACACCCATTAACATCAACGTAAACAGGACCACAGTGCCAATTTCCCAATGCGCCATTGTTACACTTCCTTACGAATTTGATGATACGTCTGCGCCAGCATGATAAGCGCGGAGACGCCGCACAGCACAGCGGCGCCGTAGCCAATGGGTGCTATGGGAATTTCCAGTGACGAGGTCGTGCCGCCATAGCTGCCAACTTGTGCCGCAGCGATCCAGAGCCGCCACCCAATCACTGTTTGCACAACTGCCGAGATGATCAGGACGGCAGGCGCTTGAAACCGGACAAACCATTCAGCAAAATACCCGGTCAACAGATCAACCGCGACATGTTCGCGGTCGAGGGTTGCAGCGGGCAGGCCCAGAAAAACCACGCCTGCCAACATCAGCTCGGTCACCTCTGCCGCACCGCGCACGGGCGCATTAAACAAATAGCGGCCTAGAACATCCGTGACCGTCAATGCCATCATCGCAAACAACAGCACGGCGCACGCCGTCGCAATCGCCAGATAGAACGGTCGGACTACCCCTTGGGGCAGCCCTACTTCTTCTTGTCCGGCCATTTGATTAAAGGGCGTACTCATTCGCCTGCTTCAATCTTTGCGATCTCCGCCAGCAGCATGTCATAGGCGGCTTGCCCGTCGATGCCTGCTGCAGTGGCTTGTGCGATGCGTTCTTGCATGATGGGGGCCAAACGCTCCTTGAGGACCATCGCTTCATCAAGCGGATCACCCGGCCAATGCTGGGTTTCAAGGCGTTCCATTCTGCGGCAGCAACCTTGGCCAGGATCGAAACCGCGCATGTGATCCGCAAGGGCCAGCTAAGCCAAGCCGGGGTCGCACCTTTCAAGCAGTTTGCGGCCCTCGCAACATAATTGTGTCAACGGAAGACCCTTCTTCAGCCAAGTGAAAACTTTGCGATAGAACCCATTTTGGCCCGCAGATCGACATCAGCAAGCGTCACCACTTTTTCCCTCAGGTCATCGTCCATGCGGGGTGGTTATACGTTCGTGCCAATCTGAGCCCTTGCGGGATCAAAGGAATGCACTGTTGGGAACACTGATCGTAGAAGTGCACTGTTGATAATCTCACAGAGGGAACGTTCGAAAAATGATTGATCAAGACATCAAAATCGCTTGTGATTTTCTCAGCGGCACACCCTGAAAATGCTTGGGGTCGGAGACATCAGTAGAAGTGTTTCGTGATAAGATAGTGGAGGAAATACGATGCCCCTGCGCCGAGTTCCAACAAGAAGAACTTTTCAACTATCGCTCACAAGCAGCTAACACTTCGCCTATGAATTTACTCCCCCAAATCCACTGGGCCGTGTTCAGGATACGCATCGCCGGGTCCTGGGTTCGACCCAGGAGAGGCCCCGCCCAGATGGTTCATCACACCCCAAACCGCATTCAAAGCGGTCTGAACCGCCCCTTCCACCCAAGCGGGTGTCCAGCTGATGCCATCGCCTGCAAGGAACAGCCCGCGCTGTTCGGGCGGCATTTCGGATTGCATGAAGTGTCCGTACATCCGATGATTATATCTATAGTGACCCGGCAGTGCGCCCTTGAATGCTCCGAGGAAATTGTCGTCACTTTCCCAACTTACAGAGATCGGATTGCCAACAATATGCTTGGCAATGTTGACGTCCGGATAGATCTTGCTGAGTGATTCAAGCGCCAGCTCCACGCGTTTTTCGACCGGTAAAGGTTCCATTTTCAAAGCGTCAGACATCCATGAATAGGTCAGACAAATAACTGCAGGATCATCAAGGCCATCCTCAAAAAGGTAAGTGCCCCGAGTCATCCGGTCCGTCAATGTGACGCTCATGACCTCGCGGCCTGTGTCAGGGTTTCGGTCGCGCCAAAACGGCCGATCCACCATCACGAAAGTCTTGGAGGACTGCATATAGCGTGTCCGGTCCAGAGCCATCCACATTCTTTGACTTAGCAGATGTTCGTCAAATTCCATTGACGTTGTCATCAGCCAACTTTGGCACGTACTGATCAGCGCATCAAACTTCTCGACCCTACCCCATCGATCCGTCACGACGAACTGCCCGTCATCACCTTCGCGTTGAACTTTCACAACCCCCGGAAAAGTCGACCCGCCATGCAATTTCTCAAGCGTCATTCCGGCAGGCCAATGTTCCATTTTTCGCGGCGACCGTGTCCACAGACCACGAGGGACTTGTTCAACACCCCCCACCATGAACCGCTGATCATCATCCAGCCGCAACAGATTGACCCGCAAAATCTCAAGCATCGAGTTGGGGAAATCGCTGTCCCAACCACCGGTGCCAAAGCCGACTTGCCCAAAGACCTCGCGATGCCGGAACGACAGCTTTTTGAATGCATCGGATGACGCGATAAAATCATAAAAGCTACGGTCGTCCCAATCCCGCACAATTGGATTCCAAAGCTCCTTGACCAATGCCGCATCCCGGTTTTTGATTGCAGCTTGCAGTGCGCTGAATTGTACGTGATCCTCAAGTGCGCGATTGTACGCATCGCCCACCTCACGGAATATGGGCGGTAAATCATCAAGTGTTTCGGCATAAAATGACTCACCCGCAAGGTCGATCACAGTGGACCCCGCTGCCTTGGTCAAGGGGTTCGGGAACGGGCGGGTTTCAATACCCAACATGTCAACGTACCGGAAAAACGCAGTTGACGAGATCGGAAATCGCATCCCGCCCAATTCGGCAATAGCAGTGCTCGACCCTTCAAACGGCTGGCTCCGCAATCGCCCGCCAAACTGCCCGGATTCGTAAACCACCGGGTGCAAGCCCAGTTTCATCAACTCATAAGCACTGACCACGCCCGCGATACCGGCACCGATAATGCCAACTTTACGTCCGTGATTTTGCGCTGGTATGCTTCCGATCCCATCCGAACTGTTCATCCAATTATCAAACGCAAACGTAAAGTCGGGCCCAAAGGCTGTCACCTCGGGATTTGGTCTACCACTTTCAGCCATTCTACTCAGTTCTTGTCCTATGTCCGTCGTAAATTTCGGATCGTGTGTCAGTCAAATATCGCGTTAATTTTCTGGTTTTCCCTACCTCAGAACGATCCAGATCAGCCAGAACGAGCCTTTCGCCATCACCCCCCCGCGCGAGGTCCTTACCATCGGGGCCGCAGATACAGGACAAGCCATTGTAGTCAAATTGACCTTCGGAACCTGTATAATTAGCATAGACAACAAAGATGCCGTTCTCTTCCGCTCTGGCCGGAACCAGCCTTTTGGCGACCCCGTCATAAGGGGCCATATTTGCAGTTGGCGTAAGAATGATATCTGCCCCGTCCCGCGCATAGGCTCTCGCCAACTCAGGAAATTCGATATCATAACAAATCGCCAAAGCAATTTTCCATCCATCAAACAGAATGATCTGCGAACGTACGTCACCAGCCCTAAACTGCCGGGCATCGACTTCGCCGAAAAGATGGGTTTTACGATACCCCCCAAGGTGCTTTCCAGAAGCGTCGATCAGTTGAACAGAGTTGAAAACTCCATCCTCGGCAGTGCTATTTTCGGGATACCCGTACAAAATAGCCAGCCCGGTTTGACTGGCAATCTGTGCAATCTGATCCGCGTTTGGCCCATCACTGGGTTGCGCCAAACGCCGGACCTCGGCTGCCCCGATATTATATCCGGTCAGATACATTTCTGGCGTTACCAGAATGTCGCTTCCGGCGGCTTTGGCCTTTTGCGCGTATGCCGCAAGCCGCGCCAGATTTGCACTGACGTCTGAGGGCAACGGCGAGACCTGCATACAAGCGACTTTCATATGTCCTCCTCAACCCTCTCAGATCACACCGACTTGATCGACCCACCGTCGATCCGAATCTTCGACCCTGTCACGTACCCTGCGCGCGCTGAGGCCAGAAACGTGACAACATCTGCGAACTCTTCGGGCTTGCCGTAACGACCTGCGGGAATGGTCCCTCGGGACTTGGCTGCAACCTCCGCCACGTCCGTTTCTGTCCGCTTTGCCGCCGCCGCGTCCAACTCGTCCACCCTTTGCGTATGAATGCGGCCCGGCATCACAACATTCACGGTAATGCCATCTGCGGCAACCTCGTTCGCAAGCGACTTGGACCAGCCCACCACCGCCGACCGAATGCCGTTTGACAGCGCAAGGTTCGGGATCGGTTGTTCCACACCAGAGGATGTGATGGATATGATCCGGCCCCAGCTGCGCTCTTTCATTTTGGGTAAAAGGCGCGTGTTCATATGGAACAGGTTCGCGGCCATAGCCTCAAAATGGATTATCCACGCCGACCGCTCTGCTGTTTGTGCTGTTCCGGGCGGAGGGCCGCCGCCGTTGTTCACGATAATGTCCACGCCGCCATCTTTCAGCAGGGTGTCCACAACGGCGTCAACCTCTTCGATCTGGCCAAGGTCCAACTGCACAGGCCTTACATTATCAATGCCCTTGGCCCAATCGGCAATCTTGTCTCGGCTACGTGCGGCCGCAAAAACAGTAACCCCTTCGGCCGCCAATGACTTTGCGATTGCCATCCCAAGGCCCCGGCTGGCCCCCAAAACAAGTGCACGTTTTCCGTTGATCTCGAGATCCATTAGCCAAGCTCCTTTAGTCGTTTTTCCTGCCGTGAAATGAGCGCGTCTACTTCTGCACGGCTTTGTGCAGACAGTGCCGCACCGGGACGGCGTAATGCGTCATGCGCGATGATCCCACGTTTGGCGAGCGTGTATTTGCGGATCGCCAAACCCATGCCGGGTTGTTGCTCAAAACGGGCGAGCGGCAGGTAAGCGTTAAATATGTCCTGACCGCGCTCAACGTCATTTTTTGTGTAATGGTCAACAACAGCAACCATCATTTCGGGATAAGCAAAACCGGTCATCGCCCCGTCTGCACCGCGTGCCATTTCTTCGGGCAGGAACAGCCCACCGTTACCGCACAGGATCGAGATGCGATTGTTCAGCACCCCATCGCGGCGCAGGTAGGTGATTTTTTCGAGCCCGGGCCAATCCTCGTGTTTAAGGCAAACGCAGGTCGGCAAGTCATTCACGATCTGTGCAATAACTTTGGCCGATATCTGAACCCCTGTGACAAGCGGGAAGTCCTGCAAAACAAAAGGCACGTCACCGATCAATTCAGCCACTTGGGTGTAGTAGGTGACAATCTGATCATCTGTGCGCAAGTTACCCGGAGGCGCTATCATGACACCTGCGGCACCCAGATTCATCACCATTTTGGTCAACGCATCTATCTGTGCAAACCCCGGTGCCGAAACACCCACAACCACAGGCACGCGGCCATCAACACGGACAAGAATCCGCGCCACCACATCCCGGGATTCCTCAATTGTTAACTTGGGCGCCTCGCCCATCATACCCAACACGGTCAAACCCGTGGCACCAGCGTCAAGATAGAAATCAACCATCCGGTCACAGCTGTCCATGTCGATCCGGCCATCAGGGTGAAAGGGCGTGACCGCAATCACAAAAACGCCTGCGGCCTGCGTTGTCAGTCGTGTCATTTTTTTTCCAATCGAGTCTTTTGAAGTGCTACGCGGCCAATCGCCATCGCTGTCGCAGCTTGGCAAGGTTCAACCACCGGAACGCCAAGGTAATTTTCCAGATCCGTGCGAAACGCGGTCATACCCGCACATCCCAGAATAAGCACATCCGCCATCACGCCATCGCGCAGACTGGTGCCCACGATTTTGAGGCGCTCAAAGGTGCGCGTTTCATCGGCCAGTTCCAGCACACCTAGCTCTAACGGTTGATCACCTGCCAGCCGGTCCATCACGCCCATCGCCCCCACATATCGCATGTGGCGCGGAATACTTTTGGACAGGATCGAAATGATACCAAACCGTTGTCCCAACGTCATCGCCGTCAGGATTGACGCCTCTGCAATGCCCAAAACGGGACGGCTGGATTGTTCGCGCAAAGCAGCAAGACCGGGATCGGAGTAGCAAGCAACAACAAAGGCACTGGCTTGATCTTCGAGATTGGCACAATGGGCAAGCATTGGTGCGACCACGCCATCTACATGTGCTTGCGTCTCGATCCCCGCTGGTCCTTCGATAAGGGTCCGCGCTTCGATCGGCACGGAGCTGGCGCTGCGCATCGGATCAACGGCACGGTCAATGCCATCCGTCACGTGCTGGCTGCTGTTCGGGTTCACCACGTAAATCGTCATATTTCGGTTCCTTTGTTGCCCCAAAAGTCAGCCGGAAGCACCAGATCATCCGCCCCGCCAATGCGGTCGATCATCATCGCCACCTGCTCTGCGGCGTCGTCCAGTATGGCATCCTCGTTTACCTGCGTGGCGTGGCCCTGCTCCAGAACCATCGTGCCCGCTACCATCACATTACTGACGTCATTGCCATTGGCAAAACACACCAAACGGTGCAGCGCCATGTTGGGCGGCGACAAATGCGGGCGGCGCAGATCGACGGTGATAATGTCTGCTTGTTTGCCCACCTCAATCGACCCGATGCGATCTGACAGCCCTAACGCCTGTGCGCCACTAATTGTGCACATTTCGAGCACTTTGCCGATGGGCAGTACGTTGGCATCTTTGAAGTATGTGCGATGATAATGCATCGCTTGCTGCATGTGGCGGAACATATCTGCCGAGCGGTCGGGTGCTGTGGCGTCGGAACCAAGTGCGACCGTCGCCCCCTTTGCCATCATTTCAATGGCGGGGCAGCGGCCCATAATCGAGGCGTTGGCAGAAGGATTATGTGCAATCTTCGTGTGCGTGGCGGCGATAAGCGTGATCTCGTCTTCGTGCAAATCAATGCAGTGAGACAGCAATGTTTCAGGCCCCAGCAACCCCAGTTTTTCCGCGCGCCGGACAGAGCCGCGCCAATGCCCGTCTTGGGTAAAGATCAAGCCGCTGTCACGCGCATATTTCCGCACATGTTTTGCTTGCACGCAGGCTGTCGCATAATCCTTGGCGGCCATGTCACGTTCGTGTTCATCGCGCAGAACCGGATAGAGCATCGCGATGTTAATCCGCCCACCTTGCGTTCCGTGCAGGTCGTCCACGATCTGCTGACAGGTGTCAAACTGCTGCTCGAACGTGACCGGATATTTACTTCGCTGACCGCCATCCCAGCTGGCGTAGGTGTAGGGATGCGGTGCGCGCGTGGGGCCAACGGCTACCACACTTCGGGTGCCGACCTCTGTCACACCGAGACAGTGGGCAGCTGCGTATTTAGGATGATCCGTGCGCATGATCGTATCACCACCACCCAACAAAGATACTCCAGTCGTTACGCCAAACCGCAGACGCTCAAGGGCCGCAAGGCGGGCTTCAGCATACCAGAACTCGGGCGGTGAAGCTTGGGTATACACCTCGCCGCATATGTCTTCCCAGCGGTCCCCGCCATGCATGCCCATCGATTTGACAAGGCCGTGACCCGCGTGGGCATGAACATCAATCAGACCCGGCAGAATGACGTGACTTGTACACTCGATGATCTGGTCAGCCTGCACTTGTTCACGCAGGTCATTTGCAGTGCCAATCGCAACAATCCGCCCGTCCGCAACAGCCACTGCACCGTTTTCAATGACCTGCCGTTCGGTGTTCATGGTCACAATTGTGCCGCCGATAATCAGTGTATCAGCCTTCATGTCGCGCTCTCGGGCAAGTGCGGCAAGCGTGCAACGTCAATCACCCCATCCGCTGGCATTTCAAAGTCAGGATTTGCCCCCGCAACGCCAATCACACGCACCGGATTATAGAGCGTTAGCCAAGCGGGGTCGTCCTGTAGCAGCGCATAAGCCTTACGCCAAATTCCGGCACGCGTTGCACGGTCCGTCTCCACCCGTCCCTTGTCGATCAATGCTTCGATCTTAGGGTTCGCGTACCCTTGCCACCAAGATCCGGCCACCCGCGCATCAATCTTTTCAAAGAGCACACGGTAGGTACTCATCGGGCTGGAATCGAACACACATATGTCGCGGATTTCCTTACGGCGAACCATGTGCGCATATTCTTCACGCTCGGGATGGATATGGACGTTCAGCTTAATCCCGACCTCGGCCAATTGCACACCCAACGCTTGCGTCAGATGTTCCGCCTCGTCCGGCAGCCGAGTGGGGCAATCGACCTCAAGTGTCAGGCCATCAGCATAACCCGCATCACCAAGCAGACGTCGCGCCAGATCACGGTCCATTTGTGCGCCATCGCCCTGCCCCGCGCCAAAGTGGTTCGGGCTAATGAACCCTCGCAGCGGTTTCGCAGCACCTGCCATCACGGTTTGAACAATAGCTTCACGGTCAACCGCAACACTCAAGGCGCGGCGCACACGTGGATCCGCAAGCGGTCCCTTCGCAGCGTTCAAAAGATAGATAATGGCAACAGGTGACAGATATGTATGACGCATGTGGCCAAGGCTATACGACGCCTTGAAATCGAGCCCGTTGGCGACTTGCACCGCATCCTGCGCAAGCAATGCCAGCCGCTCCGCTGGATCACGAACAAGACGCCATGTGATGTCCTTGTTTGCGGGCAATCCGGCAAAATGGGTATCCAGCCTTGTGGCGTGGATGCTCTCTGGTTCTAGGGAAACAAGGCGGTAAGGGCCTGTGCCAACTTGTGCTGCATAGTCTTCGGAATCCAGCGCCGCAAATGCCGAGGGTGCCACAATAAACCCCTGTTCAAGCACATCCAGCAAGTCCGCCATCGGGGCGTTCAAAGTAACCTTCACGGTCATTGGGTCGACCGCTTCCAGCTTGGCCCCACCCAAAAACTGCCGCCAGACCGCAGGTGCACCCAAGGTATATCCCTTGTCCTCACGCGCCATCCGTTCGAGGTTTTGCGTCACTGCCGCCGCATCGCACGGGCTGCCATCGTGGAACAAAACGCCTTCGTACAAGTCAAACGTCCAGACGCAGGCATCATCGGATACGGCCCAGCTTTGTGCCAAATGGGGTGCAAAATCTTGCCCTACCCGACGCACCAGCGTGTCATAAATCGCGTGCAGGATCGGCAATTCATCACTGGAATCCGTGCAATCATGCGGGTCGGAAATGCCAACTCTGGCTTGTGCGATGACAGTCATACAATGTCCCTTTCCGGCTCATCAATCAGATGGCACGCCACAGTTTGCCCGTCGCCTAAATCTTGCATAACAGGGCGCTGCTGCGCGCAGCGGTCCCACGCCAAAGGACATCGGGTCCGGAACGGACACCCCGATGGCAGGTGAAGCGCGGAAGGCACTTCGCCGCTGAGCACGATTTCTTTGGTGTCGCGCTTGGCTTTGATGCTGGGTGCCGCAGAGAGCAATGCGCGTGTATAAGGATGGCGGGGACGCGAAAACAACACATCGCGGGGTGCGTTTTCGACCATGAAACCCAGATACATCACGCCCACCCAATCGGCAATATGATGCACAACAGATAGATCGTGACTGATGAACAGATAGGCCAAACCAAATTCGTCGCGCAGGTCTTTCATCAGGTTCAGGATTTGCGCTTGTATGGACACATCAAGCGCTGAAACCGGCTCGTCTGCGATAATCAGATCAGGCGTGACGGACAATGCGCGCGCGATCCCGATGCGCTGGCGCTGCCCACCCGAGAACTGGTGCGGATAGCGCCCTGCATGTTCTGCGTTCAGACCAACACGCGCCAACAGTTGTTCGATCCGTGCAGGCACTTCAGCACGCTTTTGCGCGGTTTTGGTTTGCTCCAGCAGCGGTTCGGCCACGATATCACGTACCCGCTGGCGCGGATTGAGCGATGCATAGGGGTCTTGAAAAATCATCTGCATTTTGGCGCGGACGGGCAACATTTCAGCAAACCCATAGTCTGCAACGTTTTGCCCTTCGATCCGCACCTGACCACCAGTGGGCTTGTAGATACGCGCAATGGTCTTGGCGACGGTCGACTTGCCACATCCGCTTTCGCCGACCAATGCCATAATCTCCGCGCGGTTAATCTTAAAGCTGACACCATTGACCGCGTACACAACCGGTTTTTCCAACCGTACACCTTTGCTGTCCACCTTGAGCCGGTCTAGGAACCCGCCCCCAATGGGAAAGTGCATTTCAAGATCACGTACTTCGAGAACGGGGGTGTCGGTCATGCGGTCTCTCCCGGCTTAAGCGGGAAATGGCAGGCCGCCCTAAGGCTCGCATGCTGCGGCATTAGTTCGGGCTCTTCCCGTCCACAAATTGCCTGTGCACGGGGACAGCGTTCCCGAAAATTACAGCCTTGTGGCAAATTGCGAATGTCCGGAACCGAGCCCGGAATTTGCGATAAACGATCCAGCCTTTTTGTGGTGTCGGGGATGCTGTCGATCAGGCCACGGGTGTAGGGATGCGAGGGATTTTCGATCAAATCACGCGTCTGGCCCTGCTCCACCACGTTGCCACAATACAGCACGGTAATATGGTCGGCCATTTCAGAGACAACAGCAAGGTCATGGGTGATCAGGATCATTGACGCGCCTTTGTCGGCAATCTGGGTACGCATCAGTTTCAATATCTGGCTTTGGATAGTGACATCCAAAGCGGTTGTAGGCTCGTCCGCGATGATCAATTTGGGGCGTGCGAGCATGGCGATGGCAATCACCACTCTCTGCCGCATGCCACCGGAAAACTGGTGCGGAAAGGCTTTGAGCCGCTCTGCCGCACGGCTGATGCCCACACTCTCAAGCATCTCGACACAAGCCGCATGACGCGCGTCAGCCCCCAGATCACTGTGCAAACGTAACATTTCATCCATCTGCCGCCCGACCGTGTGCAACGGGTTCAGCGATGTCATCGGATCTTGAAACACCATCGAAATCTCGCGACCTCGGACTTCGCGCAAACGGTCCTCGCCTGCCGCAATAAGGTCCTGCCCCTCAAACAGTATTTCACCGCCTTCGATCTTGCCGGGGCTGTCGATCAGGCCAAGAATAGAAAAACCAACCACGGATTTTCCACCGCCGCTTTCCCCAACCAAGCCCATGACCTCGCCCTTGCCAATCTCGAAACTGACGCCGTTCACTGCCTTTACCGTTCCCGAAAACGTGTGGAAGTAAGTGCGCAAGTCACGCACAGCAAGTAGTGGTGTATCTCCATTCACTGCCATCATTTCAGCCTCGGATTCAGTTCGTCGCGTAAGAAATCGCCAAACAGATTAATGCCGAACACAAGGACCATAATCGCGATACCGGGGAACACAGATGTCCACCACAAACCGCTGAACAGCACATCAAAGCCGTTCTTGATCAACAGGCCTAACGAGGGTTGCGTTATTGGCACGCCGACTCCCAAAAAACTAAGGGAGGCCTCGATCAACACAAAGGTACCGACCTGAATGGTTGCAATCACGATGAGCGGCGTCAGTACGTTAGGCAGCACATGCTTTCGGATAATCTTGTGGTTAGGCAGCCCAGCAACTTTGGCCGCCTGCACGTATTCTTTTTCGATCTCGGACAAGGTCGAGCCACGCACAGTCCGAGCATAAACAACCCAGCCCACTGCCGTCAGGGCAATCAACACCTTATCAACGCCCGTGCCGACAGCAGACATCAAAAACAATGCAATCAGGATAGACGGAAACGACAGTTGAATATCCGCAATCCGCATAATCACGGAATCCAGAAAACCGCCATAGAACCCTGCAACCAGTCCCAGAAACGTACCGATAATGCAGGACGCAATCATCGCCACAAGCCCAATAAACACCGAAATACGGGCCCCATACAAAATAGAAGCCCAGACATCCCTGCCCTGCCCGTCCGTGCCCAACACAAACCGCGGATCGCCGCCATCCAGCCACATGGGCGGTTTGTAGCTGTCCATCAGATCAAGAGCTGCGATGTCATAGGGGTTTTGCGCAACCAGAAAGGGTCCGACAAGGACTGCAAAAGCAAACCCCGCCATCAAAACACTGCCGATGATCGCAGAACTGCTGTGTTTATAATTGTGAAAAAATTCGGAGCGGAGGAAACCGGTCATCATACGCGCCTCATTTCAACGTGATGCGTGGGTCGATCAGCGTATAAACGATGTCGACAAGAAAATTGATCACCACAAAGATGAGCGCCACCAACATAAGGTAGACGACAATCACGGGGCGGTCGGCGCGGTAGATGGAATCGATCAGCAGTTTACCCATGCCGGGCCATGAAAAAATCGTCTCGGTTATCGTGGCAAAGGCAATAAGATCACCAAGCTGCAAGCCAAAGATCGTGACTACAGGAATGAGCGCATTTTTCAGCCCGTGTTTGTAAAGCACATCACCGCGCGTTGCCCCTTTGGCACGGGCAAATTTCATGTAGTCCTGCCGGCTGACTTCCATCATACCTGCACGGGTCATCCGCAATAAAATAGCCATAGTGCCAAGCGATAAGGTGATGGCAGGCAAGGCGATGTGGTGCCACCCATCCCACGTCACCAGACTGATCCGCAGGCCGAAAACCTCGGCGGTGTCGCCCCGCCCTGAAGACGGAAAGATGCCCCAAGTGACGGCAAACAGATAAATTAAGACCATCCCCACCCAAAAGCCCGGCAAGGAAATCCCCATGAGTGATCCCGCCATAATCGTGCGGCTGATACGCCCTTCGGGGTTGGCACCGGCATACACCCCCAAAGGGATTGCCACGACAACGGCAAGCACCATTGCGACGACAACCATCTCGACAGTGGCAGGCAGGCGTTCAAGGATCAAGGTCATGGCAGGTTGCCGAAACACATAGGAATTGCCAAAGTCACCCTGCAACAAACTGGTCAGAAACCTCCAATATTGCACCAAAATGGATTGATCGAGGCCCAGCAAACGGCGGGCCTGCGCAATCTCTGAATCGGTTGCATCAATCGGCACTACCATGAAAACAGGATCGCCGGTAAAACTCATCATCATAAAGACGATAATCGACACAACCCACAATACCAGCAGCATCTGGATCAGTCTTTTGATCAGGTAACCAATCATGCGCGAGAACCAAACTTTTGTGAAGGATCAAGAGAGGACCACCAGCGGAAACCTTCCGCTGGTGGTCAATCGCAACGCTGCTTATTCGACGTCCATGTCGTAAGCTGAGATGAACTTGTCCACGCGTGGTTCAAGCATCACACCTTTGCGCGCCGCATAGATGTCCTGCTCGTAATGCAGGGGGATCATCGGAATATCCGCCATCAGGATCTTGGTTGCTTCTTGCAAATATTCGTCCCGCTTTTCGATGCTGGGCGTGGCGTCTGCCTTGTCGACCAACGCGTCCATTTCCGTGTTGGAATAGGATCCGCGGTTCACCTGACCGTAACCCTCCTTCACATTCCTCGTATAAAACAACGCACCATACATTGAGCCCGCATCACCTGACGGCACATCCCAACCGCTCATGATAAAGCTGGAGTTTTCTGTCGGCACACGGATGTACCCCCAGAAGTTCGATTTGGGCATGATGTTCAACTCGAGCGTCACACCAATTTTTGCCAGCATCGACGCCAACGCTTGTGCAATCTGTGCATCATTCACATAGCGGTTGTTGGTTGCGTCCAACGTCATGGTGAATCCGTCAGGATACCCCGCGTCTGCCATCAGCGCCTTGGCGCCTTCAATATCAAGCGGGTACATATCACGAAAGTTCATGCCATCGACATACCCATTGTGAGAGGCAGGAACGAACTGGTCACTGGGTGTCGCTAACCCGTTCATAACAATCTTGTTGATCGCATCTACGTCCACCGCCTGTGCAATCGCCTGACGCACGCGCTGGTCCGTCATCGGGTTCTTGCCTTCGATCGTCGGCGATTCTTCACGCATGTCCATGGCAAGCACGACATTCAACAAGCTGGGTCGCGTGATGACGTTGAAGGTATCGTCACGCATCACACGATCAACGTCGCGCACGGCAAGGTCTTGGATCACGTCTACCTCACCTGTAAGCAATGCCGCGGTGCGGGTCGCAGGGTTGGTGATAGGGCGAAAGGTAACGTTCTTGATTTTGGCCGCACCGCCCCAATAGTTGTCGAACGCTTCGAGTGTCAGCTTTTCTTCCTTGATCCATTCACCCAATTTGTAAGGGCCAGTGCCCATCGGCTTCAGGTCCATCTGCTCGTCACCGGTCTCAACGCTGTATTCCTCGTCCAGAATTAAAATCTCGGCCAAATCATTTGGGAGAACGGCGTAGGGTTTTGGTGTCTTGATCTCGACGGTCAGGTCGTCAATCGCGCTGATTTCGGCAATATTGGCCACAAGGTCAGGGCGGATCGACTCGCGCGCTTTGTTCACCGTGTAAACGACATCGGCGGCTGTAAACGCATTGCCGTTGTGAAAGGTCACGCCTTCGCGCAGCTTGAAGCGCCATGTGACATCATCCACGTTTTCCCAGCTTTCTGCGAGGCCGGGACCAAACGACAAGTCACTGCTACGTTTTACCAGTGGGTCATACAGATGGTAGTACATGATGTTTGATGACAACTCCTCCCCGGCCAGCGGATAGAGGTGACTAGGATCAGAGGTCAGTCCGATTGTTACGGATTTCTCCTGAGCAAACGCTGCGGTCGAGGTCAATATGGCAACGCCGATTGCACCTGCGCAAAGCGCGGTTTGGGATAGATATTTCATAGAAACTCCTCTGTTATCGAATTGGCAAAAGATGTGTCAGGCGGTGTGCCGCCCTTGTCATTTTCTTGGGAATTGATGTGAGTTAGTGACCGGGTTTGGCTGTCTGCACCTCGATCTGGTAACCTTCAGGGTCATTCATAACAAAAGCTCGGATGCCCAATTCTTCGCTGTCAAACATTTTGGACAGGCCGAGCACATCATTGAATTGCGCCCATGCGTACCAAGCGTCAACATCTGGAACGCGCAGGCAAATCTGAACGGTCTTGTCCTCCGACCAGTTTTGCATGCCACGGTTTTCATCGACCAACCCAACATGTGCCTGCCCGTCGATCCGGTAAATTTTCGACCATCCCTGATCAATCGCCAGAGAGAACCCCAGAATATCCTCGTAAAACGTCATCGCGCGCGGCAGGTCGCGGTAATACTGAAACGTAATCGCCAAAACGATCCCGTCCGTTGGCCGTTGCGGGCTTTGCGCTGTCATGTGCTGGTTCCGATTTTTACATTCACGGTATGCCAATGGTATACACGCGGCATGTTGAGTCAACAGCACTGTTAAGAAAATCGCGTTTCTATTGGCGAGCCAGGTTAGAAAGGGTGGTGAATATGCGAAATAATTGCTTCGCGCACGTTGGTCAGATGCAGCTTCATCGCGGTGGCTGCCGCGTCCGGTGTTCCCGCAGAAATTGCATCAATAATGTCCAAGTGCTCTTTGCAGCCCGGTTCCAGGCGATCTGGTAGGGAGCCTTGGTCATACATGCCGGTCTTTGTTTTCAAGTTTTCGATCAACTCAACAAGCAGCTTTGACCCAGCCATCCGTGCGATGAGGAAATGCAGCTTCATGTCCAACGCAGTATGCTCTGTCGAACTTGGTCGAGGCCCCTCAAGAAAACCACACAGCTGCGCCCGTATGGCTGCCAGCTCGTCTCCTGGCTTGCCGGACAGCGATGCTTTTCTTGCTGCTTCGCATTCCAAGAGGCTGCGGACATGCAGAATTTCCATAATGTCGCCAAGCGAAATACTGTTGACCACCGGAGCGCCGCCTGCGGACCTTGCGGCAAATCCTTCGCTGATCAATTGGCCTATCGCCTCACGAATTGGTGTGCGAGAAACTCCGAGAAAATCAGCGAATTTCTTTTCGCTCAGGCGTGTTCCCGGCTCCAGCGTACCATCAAGGATCATCCCTTTCAGTCGTTGAAAAGTTGAATCGCCCAAAGTCTGGAACGTTTCGGCCATGTCATTTCTCCCGATAGCGTAGCACTTTGTGGTATAGCACTACAAATCGTCTTTAAAGTTGCACCAATAGGTATACACTTAGTATACATATACTCAAAACGAACACCGAGGTCTGTATGCAAAACGAGAAATTTGACACCATTATCCGGGGCGGCACGGCCGTCACCGCACAAGGAACCGGAACCAAAGACATTGGTATCACGAATGGCAGGATCGCGGCAATCGGTAACAATCTTTCCGGAACTTCCCGGAACGAGATTGATGCGAAGGGTCTTTTAGTTCTTCCCGGCGGGGTCGATACGCATTGTCACATCGAACAGGTGTCAGGCGCAGGGTTGATGAACGCGGACACGTTTGAAACCGCAACCCGCTCTGCCGCGATGGGCGGCACAACAACTGTGGTGTCGTTTGCGGCGCAACATCCGGGCCACAAGATGCGCGATGTCGTGGCAGACTACGCGGTGCTGGCCGACAAAGGCGCGATGATCGACTACGCGTTTCACATGATTGTAGCGGACACCGGTAACGGCAACCTAACACAAGACATCCCTGATCTGATTTCGCAGGGGCATCGCTCGATCAAGATATTTACCACCTATGACAAGGTGCGTCAGGACGATAAATCTATCCTCGACATTCTTGACGTGGCCAAACGCGACGGCGCGTTAGTGTGTTTTCACGCAGAAAACGATGGCTTGATCCGTAACATGACGGAAAAGCTGCTGGCAGAAGGCAAGACAGCGCCAAGATACCATGCCACCTCTCACCCTCGCGAGGCAGAGATCGAAGCGATTGACCGCATGTGCCGGTTTGCCGAGTTTACAGGTGCGCGGATCATGATCTTTCATGTTTCTACTCGCGAAGGGGCCGAGATTGTGCGCCATGCCCGCGCGCGTGGAGTTGATGTTCAGGCAGAAACCTGTCCCCACTACCTGTTTATGACCGTCGACATTCTGGAGCGCGAAAACCCCGCTCGCTTTATGTGCTCGCCTCCGCAACGCACTGCCGACGATCAGGAGGCCCTGTGGGAAGCGATAGCAGATGGAACGATCCAACTCGTAACCTCCGATCACGCCCCATATCGCATGGATAAAACCGGCAAGTTTGCGCATGGTGTTGACGCGCCCTTCAACCGGATCGCCAACGGCATGCCGGGATTGGAAACGCGGCTGCCGCTGATGTTCAACGCGATGGTGAGTGAGAGAGGTTTGGGGCTGGAAGCATTTGTCGCCCTAACCGCGACCATCCCAGCGCAGGCATTCGGGCTGCGCGGAAAAGGGCAGATCGCAGAGGGATTTGATGCGGATATTGCTATCTGGAATCCCGCCCTGAGCAGGACCTACGATGCCAACGATTTACACGACAACGTCGGGTATAATCCCTACGAGGGGATAACCATTGCGGGCGCGCCGATCACTGTATTGTCCAGAGGCCGTTTTATCGTGGTTGATGGTGGATGTGTCGCAGAACCGGGGTCCGGAAAGTGGCTCAACATGGATTTGCCACAATAAGCTAAACTCGCATTAGTCAGTTTTGGTTTCGCAGCGCTTCAGCAGTTGTTCTATGCCCTTCATCCATAGCGCGATAGAAAGCAACGTAGCTCGCAACCAGTTCTCTCGGGCCTTTCTCAGAAGACGGGATATCCTTCAGGGACTCTTCGATATCCGCCGCCGCGCGACGAACGCGCGTTGCGGATGCCTCAACCATGTTAGCGAAGGGTATAGTCAGGTTGTCGCCGATCCTCGCAACGATAGCCCGGACACTGTATCTCAAGCAGCTTCCAGCTCGCGCGTGCGCCTCGTCACATTATTGGGGCCGCGAGATCATCAAGCTAGGCCATGACGTCCGCCTAATCCTTCCGATTTATGTGAAGCCCTTTGTCAAACGTCAGAAGAATGGCGCGAATGATGCAGAGGCCATCGCCGAAGCAGCAGTCCGACCAACAATGCGTTTTGTGCCTGTCAAATCAGCCGAGCAACAATCTCGGTCCATGGTCTTTAAGACGCGCGATTTGTTCGTTCGCCAACGTAATGCGATCATCAACGCTTTGCGGGGCCATTTGATGGGATAAGGAGCTATTGCCCCTCCGGGTAGGAGCCTTGTGAGCAAACTGGCAGAACAGATCGAAAGCCCAGATTGTGATCTGCCTTCGATAGTTATTGACCTCAGCCGTGTTCATCTGGATCATCTCAGTACCCTCACGGGCAAGATCGTCGTGATTGAATCGGGTCTACTTCGGACGTGACAAAGCCATTCTAAAACAAAGGGAAAGGATCATGTGAGCGATACGTGAACCGCGACTCTTGTCTGGCTTCAGGATAGGACTTTCATCCCTTTTCTTTCAACATGTTTTTACGGAAGACTTCAGCAGGTGTTTTCCAACCGAGACATTTGCGAGGCGTGTTATTGAGGCGGTCGCTGATCACCTTGATGTCGTGATTGCTCATTGTGCGGATGTCACGCTTACGCGGCAGCCAACGCGTTTTTCATAAAAGTCATTGGCAAAAACGGCTGGCCAGACAAGGTCGTCATCGACAAAAGTGGATCGAATACGGCTGGTCTGTTCAACATGAACTGCCTGCTCGTGATGTGCGGCTGGTTGATCACTGCCCGGCGGACGAAATATCTCAATAATATCATTGAGCAGGATCATCGTTTCATTAAGAAACTCACCCGGCCGATGCAGACGTTCAAGTCGCTGAGTTCAGCTTCGGCCACTCTTGCTGGGATCGAGGTCGCACATATGATCCGGAAAGGTCAGTTTGCCCAGTCAGAGCAGTCTGGCTTCGCGCAGTTCGCGGTACTCACTGGATAAGTATGTCCAGCAGAACAGTTGTCTGAGGCTGGCGGAAACTTTGCGACACTACCTTGTCGGGGTGCGTAACGTACTGGGTGCGCACAAAATTAGGATCGCTTGGGATGTTTCTTTTTCCAAGGGACGTCAATTGTTCAAGAAACTCACTTATTTCTGGTGCGTCGCCCATAACGGCTTGTCTGACTTTCATGCCTACCTCACCTCATCTTAGATATTTGCTACTGGGCAACCTAACGTGCGTAAATGGAACGGCAACAAAATCCGGCATAACGGTCATCCGAGACCGCTCCAAAAAGGAGTGCTTTTCGAGCAGCTTATAGATGGCGGGAAGGCCAACAATGTGAGACCTTTAGCAGACGAAACTATTGCCCTTCTAATTCTGCTGACGGCTCTTTTCTCTATCAGACTTGGTTCGGTCAGCGAGCATAATGCCACCCTTTCCCCAAGAAACGCCCGGTATCTCGTTTATGATAATGTATGTCGCTTCAGGATCAATCTGAAGGATATTATTCAGCATTTCTGTGCTTGCCGCCACCATATCCTCTTTTTCGCCAATCGAGTTAGTTCCAGCCGTGATGTCGATGGTCATACGGACTGCACATCCCTGCATTGCAGTGGTTCTCACTCGACCGACGGCCCAAAGATGCGGCTCTTCGAGACTAATTTGCACAGACACGCGTTCTGCTCGTTTCTTCATAACATCGGTCATGAGGGCAGTGGTTTGATCAATCAATGCTGCGGTTTGTTCATCGGATATCTCTGACTTGGAAATTCTCAGGCTAATAAATGGCATATTCTTCTCTCCCAATGTTGACTCCTATCTGAGGTGTAGGCCTTAAAACAGCCCGTTAAAACAGAAAAGGCAGCCCTATTTGCAGCAAACTCGCTAGGTCAACGACAGTCGCGATCTGACATTCATCACCTCCCAAAAACGACCCAGATTATGTGAAAACTCGAAATTTTCTTTCTTTTGGGGCTGTTCGTTTTTTGGTTGTCGAACGGCAGGAACGAGTCAGAAGTAACTGATGCTGCGGATTGTTTGGATGGCGGCTTCGACGGGGATCTGACGTTCCTTCGTCAACGCCTCCTTTGTAGCAATATATGGGTCAACACCGCGCCAAATACGATTGCACCGCCCGTCATAGTTTCAACGCTAGGTGTTTCCGCGAAGAGCAACCACACCCAGATTGGGGCAAGCGGAGCGTCCAGCGCGCCGATCAACGCTGTTTCAATAGCAGGCAGCATTTTGGCCCCCAAGGTGAACAGAGCGAGCCCAATGGCGGAGTTCACGAGGCCAAAAAGAGCAAGCAGGCCCAGATCATATCCACCGACGGCAATACCTTGGCTGAGGGGGATGGCGACCGCGCCGCTCAATAGTGCCGAAACACACGCCGCGGGCATAGTTGGAATGTCTGTGTATCGACGCGAGATCACCATCATCGCGGCAAGCGACAGCGTCATCCCGAATGCGAGAATAGCCCCGGATAACGTCCCCTCACTACCAAATCCGACAATAATTGCGACACCTACCAGAGAGACCACACTTGCAATGATAGCGCTTCTGGATGGCCGTTCTCCGATGACGAGCCAAGCCAGCGCGGCGGCCACGAATGGCACAGTCGCGTAGATGATCGACACATGCGCGACCGTCGTCATTCGCAGCGAAGTGATAAAACATAACATCCCGAAGGCCGAAACGATAGCGAAGAGCCAGCCTGGCCACCCCATGTTGCGAAAATCACTGAAAGCGGAGCGTCCTTGCAGAGCGAATGCGACAGCAAGAATGCCGAGCGCACCGAACACACCCCTCCAGACAAGCATGGTACCGACATCTAACGAGATGATGCGTGTGAACAGCCCCGCAGTGCTCCATGCAATAGCTGAGGCGGTGACGAATATGAGGCCTAACCGGTAGTTGGCAGATGACAGATTGGAAGCCTCAGTCATTAGATTTCTTCCAATCACCTTGTTTGTTCCAAAAACGATGCGGATTGTTCTTGTCGTCAAGCCCTTTGCAAGTACTACGCAGCACTTCCTGAACGGTTATGACGGGTTCATAATAGCTGCTGACTTCGTAAATGGCCTCCATGACCTGATCCAGAACTGCCGTGTCGCGGGGGATGAAGAACCGAACTTCATCGACACTCGGGCGGTGTCGTACAGCGTCTTCCGCCCCTGTTGGCGTTCCTTCCAGCGGGCGATAGTATTCCACGCCGCCGCGCGAAACATAGGCGTTACTATCTGTCTTCCCGTGTTTCAAAGGGACAGTTTTGATGATTTCATCAAAGATGCGATCAACGTCCTCCTCTGGCGCTTGGTAAGCAACTAACCAGAGTGGTGCCATGCTGATTGGTCGGGTCTCGAATCCCGTAAGTAGAATATCCTGTGCCATCGTTACGTCCTTTGTGTTTCTTAGTTGGAAGTCACCTTAAGAAATCACTGCTGACATGTATCTGTCAGCAGTGATGTGTTATGCGCGATTATATTTTTCGGATTGGAAGCCAAATGCGCTCAGCACGAATGTTTGAGATCATCCAATTGCTGCGCAGTGCAAAAGAACCATGCACAGCCCAGCAAATTGCAGATGCTTTGGAAGTCACAAAACGGACGATCTATCGCGATGTAGCCTCTCTTCAGGCGATGCGCGTCCCCATCGAAGGTGCCGCTGGTGTGGGCTACGTAATGCAGCGTGGCTATGACTTGCCACCCGTCAATTTCGACATCGAAGAAGCCGAGGCTATCTCGGTCGGGTTGAGCATGATTTCCCGAACTGGCGACAAAAGTCTGGAGCGCGCGGCTATAAGAGCGGCTCGCAAGTTGTCAAACGCCACAAAGCTCGGCAAATCCCTGTTCTCGTCAAGTTGGGGCGTCAAAGCCCCTATGTATGTTGAT
>RCNE010000458.1_pt1 | contig 22064 bp, 35 predicted proteins | sample 2041361 | NCBI WGS metagenome assembly RCNE01 (sample SAMN09708229, study PRJNA481090) | Marine sediment metagenome, whole genome shotgun sequencing project.
TCGAACGCTTTCAGCCGGATTCGTATGTTCTGGTTTGTCGCCACAATTGGCTCCTTAGTTAGTGTATTTGGGGTCGAACCGAGGTTTTCGCAAAAACCTCGGTTCGACCCCAAATACACTAACAAGGAGCCAATTGTGGCGACAAACCAGAACATACGAATCCGGCTGAAAGCGTTCGATCATCGCCTGATCGACACCTCGGCGCGTGAGATCGTGGATACCGCGAAGCGCACGGGCGCGACTGTTAAAGGTCCGATCCCGCTGCCTATGAGGAAAGAGCGTTTCACGATCCTGATTTCGCCGCACGTCAATAAGGACGCTCGCGATCAATACGAAATCCGCACGCACAAGCGCCTGATGGATATCGTGGATCCGACCGATAAGACCGTTGACGCCCTGATGAAGCTGGAGCTACCGGCGGGCGTGGATGTGCAAATCAAGCTGAACTAAGGCTTGTCGGCGGGTTTTTTGGCGCCTTCGGGCGGCGTGATCCTCGTCGAAATGGCACGCTGGACTGCGTTTTGTTTCCGTCGGGGATTATCCCGGGCTGAGGCACTTGCTTAACTGATTGATTTTATTCAGGAAGAGTTTCTTCCAGAATTCCGCAAAAAAAGGCTGAAAACCGCTTGTATTGGGGGGTTCGAGTCGTATAATAGCGGGCTCGCTGCGCTTGGCCGGACCGGGAGTCGGCCAGGAACAGCAAATAAACACTTCTGTCGTCAGGAAATCGAGGGCGACACGGCAAATCCCGGAACCGCCGGACCGATGGATCGGGTCGGAGCCCAGGGTCAGCCCCAGAGCAACGAGAGCGAGTCTCTCCGCGACGGCTGGCCCTTTCGCATGTCTGGGAAAAGTGCCAGATGGGGTGAAAGGAATAAGTACAGCCGCGGCCAATCGTAGTCTCGGCAGTGAAGATTTGAATTGGATAGACGCTGGCCAATCGTAGCCAGCGCGAGGTTTTGAAGATGACGATGGGTCTTGTTGGCCGCAAATGCGGTATGACGCGTGTCTTTACGGAAGACGGAGTTTCGATTCCGGTTACCGTAGTGGAGGCGCAACCAAACCGAATCACTCAGGTGAAGACCGTGGAGACGGACGGCTATCGCGCGCTACGAGTTGTAGCCGGAAGCCGTAAAGCGTCGCGCGTGACCAAGCCTGCAGCCGGCCACTTTGCCGCGGCAAAGGTTGAAGCTGGCGACCTTATTACCGAGTTCCGCATCGCAGACGGCGATGAGACGGAGTACGCGGTTGGCTCAGAGCTACGTGTCGAGTCGTTCGAGGAAGGCCAGAAGGTCGATGTCATTGGTACGTCCATCGGTAAGGGTTTCGCTGGTGCCGTCAAGCGCCACAACTTCAGCATGCAGGATGCAACGCACGGCAACTCGCTGGCGCATCGTGCTCCAGGTTCAATCGGGCAGAACCAGACCCCGGGCCGCGTGTTCAAGGGTAAGAAAATGGCCGGCCACATGGGCAACGTTCGTCGCACCATCCAGAACCTGGAAGTCGTGCGTGTAGACAACGAGCGCAATCTTCTTCTGATCAAGGGCGCTGTCCCGGGTCATCGTGGCGGCCGCGTTATCGTGCGTCCAGCCGTGAAGTCCAAGCGATAAGGGGCGCATCGATGAAATTGAAACTTCAGGACAAGGGCTCGGTTGACGTTCAGGACGCGGCGTTCGGCGCTGCCTATAACGAACCTCTCGTGCACCAGGTCGTCACTGCTTACCTGGCGGGTGGGCGTGCTGGCACGAAGGCACAGAAGAATCGTGCTGCGGTAAGGGGTGGCGGCGCGAAGCCCTGGGCCCAGAAAGGTACCGGCCGCGCACGTGCTGGTACGATTCGTAGTCCGATCTGGGTTGGCGGTGGCCGCACATTTGCCGCCAAGCCGCGCAGCTACGACCAGAAGGTAAACAAGAAGATGTACCGGGCGGCGTTGCGTTCGATGATGTCCGAGCTGGTCCGTCAGGATCGCCTGGTCGTCGTCAACGAGCTGGCGCTCGAGGCGCCGAAGACGAAACTGCTCGCTGCGAAGTTGAAGGACATGAACCTCGAAAACGTTCTGATCCTCAACGAAGCATTCGATGAGAAGCTTTTCCTTGCGGCTCGCAACCTGCCGAATGTCGGCATCTGCGATGTCGCGTCAATGGATCCGGTTGTACTGATTCGCTTCGAAAAGGTGTTGGTGACGCTGCCGGCGCTGAAGCTGATCGAGGAGCGCCTGTCATGAGTCAAGCACTGCGCCAGGAAAGATTGATGACGGTTATCCGCGGCCCGCACCTCTCTGAGAAGTCGCACTTGGTTGCCGAGAAGAACCAGGTTGTTCTCAAGGTTCGTACCGACGCTACCAAGAAAGAGGTCAAGCAGGCTGTTGAGCTGCTGTTCGAGGTCAAAGTCGATGCGGTTCAGGTTGTGAACGTTAAGGGCAAGACGAAGCGCTTTCAGCAGGCACAGGGCAGACGCGCTGACTGGAAGAAAGCCTACGTCAAGCTGGCCGAGGGAAGCTCTGTTGAAGAGTTTTTCGGCGCTGAGTAATTTAGGAGTACGTTGTGTCACTGCATAAAGCCAAACCAACCTCTGCGGGACGCCGATTCGTCGTCGCCGTCAAGACGCCGGAGTTGCATAAAGGTAAGCCGTACGCGCCGCTGCTGGCAAAGAAGACGTCAAAAGGCGGACGTAACAACAATGGGCGGATTACCGTGCGTCACCAGGGCGGCGGTCACAAGCAGCACTACCGCATTGTTGATTTCAAGCGCGACAAGGACGGTGTACCGGGTGTCGTTGAACGGCTCGAGTACGACCCGAATCGCAGCGCGCACCTTGCATTGATCAAGTACGCCGACGGCGAACGACGCTACATACTGGCACCGAAGACTGTGCGTGCCGGTACGCCGATCATCAGCGGTGAAGATGCACCGATTAAGGCCGGCAACGCGCTGCCGATTCGCGCAATCCCGGTCGGTACGACGGTGCACAACATCGAGATGAAACCCGGCAAGGGTGGCCAACTGGCCCGCTCGGCCGGCGCCTCGGCAATGCTGGCCGCGCGCGATGGTGCGTACGCCACCGTGCGACTGCGTTCAGGCGAGACTCGCAAGATCCACATCAACTGTCGTGCGACGGTAGGTGAGGTAGGTCACGGTGAGCACAACCTGCGCAAGCTCGGCAAGGCCGGTGCCAGTCGCTGGAGAGGTGTTCGTCCGACGGTTCGCGGCGTTGCCATGAACCCGGTTGATCATCCGCACGGTGGTGGTGAGGGCAGGACCTCGGGCGGCCGTCATCCGGTTAGCCCGTGGGGCACGCCGACAAAGGGCGCAAAGACACGTTCAAACAAGCGTACGGATAGCATGATTGTCCGCCGTCGCAAGCGTAAGTAAAGGATTTCGATAATGCCGCGTAGTGTAAGAAAAGGCCCATTCGTAGATAACCATCTGGCCAAGAAGGTTACAGAGGCTGCCAAGAAGAATGATCGCCGCCCGATTAAGACCTGGTCGCGTCGTTCCATGGTGCTTCCGGATATGGTCGGCCTGACGATTGCCGTGCATAACGGTCGCCAGCACGTCCCGGTTCTTATTTCAGAGAACATGGTTGGTCACAAGCTTGGCGAGTTTTCGATGACTCGCACGTTTCGCGGTCACTCCGGTGATCGGAAGACGAAGTAGGGGAGCTGGTTAATGCAAGTTGTAGCAACACTTAAATACGCACGCATCTCGCCGCAGAAATGTCGGTTGATGGCGGACGTTATTCGCGGTCAGTCGGTAGACGAGGCGCTGCGAGTTCTTTCTTTTTCGCCGAAGAAGAGCGCCCGCATCGTGAAAAAGGTTCTGGAGTCGGCTGTTGCGAATGCCGAGCACAATCACGGCGCTGATATCGATGAATTGAAGGTCTCGACTGTCGAGGTTAACGAGGCGCCGTCGCTACGTCGTTTTCGCGCTCGGGCCAAGGGTCGCGGCGCACGGATCATCAAACGTAACAGCCACATTACGATTCAGGTGGCAGACGAAAAATGATCATGGAATTCAACATTCACCGGCTTGATCAGCTGGTAGACGAGTAAGAATTATGGGTCAGAAAGTACATCCGACAGGTATACGTCTTGGCATCGTCAAGGATTGGGCGTCCAAGTGGTATGCCGATTCGAAGACGTTTCCGAAATACATTCATGCTGATCATGTGATTCGTGAGTTCATCAAGAAGAAACTCAAAGACGCATCGGTAAGTCGCATTGGCATCGAACGCCCGGCGAACAAGGTGAACATCACAATTCACACTGCGCGTCCTGGCATAGTAATTGGCAAGAAGGGCGAAGATATCGAGAAGCTGCGTGGCGAGCTTTCGAAGAAGCTGAGCATGTTGATTCAGGATGTGCGTATCAACATCAGCGAAGTACGCAAGCCTGAGCTCGATGCGCAGCTGGTTGCTGAGGGTATCGCACAGCAGCTTGAGCGTCGTGTCATGTTTCGTCGTGCCATGAAGCGTGCGGTAACCAACACAATGCGGGTTGGCGCCGAGGGCATCAAGGTGAAGGTTGGCGGCCGTTTGAACGGCGCAGAGATTGCACGCTCGGAGTGGTACCGCGAAGGTCGAGTGCCTTTGCATACGCTGCGTGCGGATATTGATTACGGCACGGCTGTAGCAAGCACGACTTACGGCGTGATCGGCGTGAAGGTTTGGATTTTCAAGGGCGAGGTATTCGACAAGCCCGAGGTGGTTCCAGCAGAGCCTGCGGAAGCAGCCGCTGGCGCGCGTTCCTGAGAACGCACGTTAACTGGGAAATAAATAGAAGATGTTACAGCCTAAGAGAACAAAATTTCGCAAGCAGATGAAAGGCCGGAACCGTGGCCTCGCTCTGCGCGGGAGCAACGTTTCGTTTGGTGAGTTCGGCCTGAAGGCCACCGGCCGTGGTCGGTTGACTGCCCGGCAGATCGAGGCAGCTCGTCGTGCGATGACGCGTTACATCAAGCGCGGTGGCAAGATCTGGATCCGGGTTTTTCCCGACAAGCCGATCTCCAAGAAGCCGCTTGAGGTGCGCCAGGGTAAGGGTAAGGGCAACGTTGAATACTGGGTGTGCCAGATTCAGCCAGGCCGCGTCCTGTATGAAATGGAAGGTGTGACGGAAGAGATCGCACGCGAAGCGTTCCGGCTGGCAGCTGCGAAACTGCCGTTCGGGACAACGTTTGTGACTCGGCAGGTGATGTGATGAATGCAACGGATCTCCGCAGCAAGTCTGCAGATGAGCTCAACGATGAGCTCGTTGCGCTCCGGCGTGAGCAGTTCAATCTGCGCATGCAACATGCAACCGGTGAACTCACACAAAACCACGAGCACGGTCGCGTTAGAAAAGATATCGCTCGCGTTAAGACAGTTCTTAATGAGCTGAAGCGTGCCGAGGGTGAAAAGAAATGAGTGAAGAGAAGAAAGCACGACGTACTGTCGTCGGTCGTGTCGTAAGCAACAAAATGGACAAGACCGTATCGGTTGCCATTGAGCGTCTGATAAAGCACCCCGTGTATGGCAAGTACATTCGTCGTACCGGCAAAGTGCTTGCTCATGATGCGGCGAATGAGTGCAAGGCCGGAGATCGCGTAGCGATTGCGGAGTGTCGTCCCATTTCGAAGAACAAGTCCTGGTCAGTCGTAAACGTCGTTGAACGTTCGGCAGGCAAGTAATAACTCTTAGGATTCAGTCATGATTCAGATGCAGACAGTTCTGGACGCCGCCGATAACTCGGGTGCTCGCCGCGTACAGTGCATCAAGGTGCTCGGAGGCTCGAAGCGCCGGTATGCCGGTGTTGGCGATGTGATCAAGGTCAGCGTCAAGGACGCGATTCCGCGCGGCAAGGTCAAGAAGGGCGAAGTTTATAACGCTGTTGTCGTGCGTACGCGAAAAGGCGTTCGTCGCAAGGACGGATCTTTGATTCGTTTTGACGGCAATGCGGCTGTGCTGTTGAATGCTCGCCTCGAGCCGATTGGCACGCGTATTTTTGGGCCGGTTACGCGCGAGCTGCGTACCAGTAAATTCATGAAGATTATTTCGCTGGCTCCCGAAGTTCTGTGAGAACTTCGGCTTTTGTGGACTAAGCAATGAACAAGATTAGAAAAGGCGATGAAGTCATTGTGACAGCCGGCAAGGATAAGGGCCGTCGCGGCACTGTTCTGCAGGTTTTCGATGATGAACGCATTCTGGTTGAAGGTGTAAACCTCGCCAAGAAACACATAAAGCCAAACCCGAACATCGGTGAGCTTGGTGGAATCAAGGATACGGCGATGCCGTTGGATCTATCGAACGTACTGGTCTTCAATCCGAAATCGAAGAAGGGCGAGCGCGTTGGTTTTCGCGTCGAGAAAGACGGCAAGAAAGTTCGCATCTTCAAGAGTGGAGACGTAGTCGACATTTGACTGTAGGAGCGGCTCTTGGCCGCGAATCGATGAGTCAAACGAAACAGAGATAAAGCAATGTCACGTTTACAGGAAAAATATCAGAAAGAGCTCGCTGGAGAGATTCAGAAGAAGCTCGGCCTGGGCAACCCGATGCAGGTGCCCCGCATCACCAAGATCACCCTGAATATGGGTGTCGGTGAGGCTGTTGCAGATAAGAAGATCATCGAAAACGCTCGTGGCGACATGGAGAAAATCGCCGGTCAGCGCCCCGTTACGACGATCTCGCGCAAATCGGTCGCTGGATTCAAGATCCGCGACGGTATGCCTATCGGCTGCAAGGTAACGCTGCGTCGCGAGCGCATGTACGAGTTCCTGGATCGCCTGGTTAATATCGCGATCCCGCGTATTCGTGACTTCCGAGGCCTGAACGCCAAGTCCTTCGACAAGCAGGGCAATTACAGCATGGGTGTGCAGGAGCAAATTATATTTCCGGAAATCAACTACGACGAAATTGACGAGCTGCGTGGGATGGACATTGTCATTACCACGACCGCAACGACACCGGCAGAGGGTCGGGCGCTGCTGGAAGCGTTTAATTTCCCGTTTAAGAAGTAGAGATAGTTTTACTGAGCGTGCTGCGTAGTGAGCACTCGCACCGACAGTTTCTGACAAATTTGAAGACGAGCATTTTTTAACATGGCAAAAAAATCGATGATCATGCGTGAACTGAAGCGTACCAAGCTGGTTGCACGACACGGCGAGAAGCGCAAGGCGCTGAAGGCGATCGTTCGCAACATTCACAGCACGGACGAGCAGCGCGCTGAAGCGCAGGCGAAGTTGAACAGTCTGCCTCGTGACGGCAGTGCCACTCGCCAGCGGAATCGCTGTTCGATTACCGGTCGCCCACACGGTGTTTATCGCAAGTTTGGCCTTGGTCGTAACAAGTTACGCGAGGCCGCCATGAATGGCGAAATTCCTGGCCTCACCAAAGCCAGCTGGTAGGCGGAGACAGAATTATGAGTATGACCGATCCGATCGCAGACATGCTGACACGCATTCGCAATGGCCAGAAGGCTCGCAAGGTAGCGGTGTCCATGCCGGCGTCGACCGCAAAAGAGGCGGTTGCACGAGTATTGCAGGACGAGGGCTACATCGTTGGTTTTGCGACCGACGGCGAAGGCGTGAAGAAGGAGCTTACCGTTGAGTTGAAGTACTTCAACGGTGTGCCCGTCATTGAGAAGATCCAGCGCACGAGTCGTCCCGGTCTGCGCATCTATCGTGGCAAGGAAGACTTGCCGAAGGTGCTAGGCGGCCTTGGTGTTGCGATCGTATCGACGTCCGCGGGCGTGATGAGTGATCGGCAGGCGCGGGAAAAGGGCATTGGTGGTGAGGTTCTCTGCATCGTTTCGTGATGCGTGAGCCTTCAGGACAGAGACTTTAACTATGTCAAGAATTGCTAAAGAGCCGGTTGAGCTGCCAAAAGGCGTCGAGTTCAAGCAAAGCGGCAATATCGTCACGCTGAAAGGCGGTAAAGGCGAGTTGTCACTGGAGCTGAATTCCGAGGTGGAGCTCAAGCAGGAAGAGAATGTGCTGACGTTCGCGCCACGCTCAGGGTCGCGTTTTGCGTCGGCTGTGTCGGGCACGATGCGTTCGATCGTTGCCAATATGGCCAAGGGTGTGTCGGAGGGCTTCGAGCGCAAACTTGAGCTGGTTGGCGTTGGTTATCGCGCCCAGGCGCAAGGCAAGAAACTGAACCTCTCGCTGGGTTTTTCGCACCCGGTTGAGTACGCGGTGCCTGAGGGCATCACGGTAGAGACACCGAGCCAGACCGAGATACTGGTCAAAGGCGCTGACAAACAGAAGGTGGGTCAGGTTTGTGCGGAAATTCGCCACTTTCGTCCGCCGGAGCCTTACAAGGGCAAGGGTGTGCGATACGCCGGTGAGCGCGTCATTTTGAAAGAAGCGAAGAAGAAATAACTAGGTGATATCAGCATGAAGTTGGATAAGAAACAGAATCGCTTGCGCCGTGCCCGTCGTGTACGTTGCAAGATTCGGGAACTCGAGGCTACTCGCCTGAGCGTTCACCGGACGCCTCGACATATCTACGCCCAGGTTATCGGCGGCGCGGATAACAACGTGCTTGCAGCTGCATCGACGCTCGAGGCCGAAGTGCGCAAAGGCATAAAGAATGGTGGCAATGTTGAAGCAGCAGCAATCGTCGGTGCGCGCATCGCTGAGAAGGCGAAAGCGGCTGGTATCGATACCGTTGCGTTCGATCGCTCCGGGTTTCGCTATCACGGTCGTGTGAAAGCACTGGCTGACGCGGCTCGCGAAGCGGGACTGAAGTTTTAATCGGTTATTAAAGGAACAAGACGGCCGGTGGCCGTCAGGACCAAAAAATTATGGCTAGAAACGAACATAACCAGTCGAACGACGACATGATCGAAAAGTTGGTGACCGTCAATCGCGTCGCCAAGGTTGTAAAAGGTGGCCGTCAGTTCGGCTTTACGGCGCTGACGGTTGTCGGCGACGGGCAGGGCAGGGTCGGATTCGGGTATGGCAAAGCGCGTGAAGTGCCGATTGCGATACAGAAGGCGATGCAGAGTGCTCGCAACAACATGATTGACATCAACCTGAATAACGACACACTGGTGTACGCTAAGAAGGGCCGTCATGGTGCTACGCTGGTCTACATGCAGCCGGCGTCTGAAGGTACTGGCGTCATCGCCGGCGGCGCCATGCGCGCTGTGTTCGAGGCGGCCGGTGTTCGTAACGTGCTTGCCAAAAGCTACGGCTCGCGCAATCCAATCAACGTTGTTCGCGCAACCATCCAGGGACTGTCGCAGATTCACTCGCCACAGGCCATTGCGGCAAAGCGCGGCAAGAAAGTTAAGGAAATCCTCGCCTGATCAGGGCTGGGAATAGTTACTTAAGAGTTATCAGAGACAAGATCATGGCGACGCCAAAACAATTGAAGGTCACGCTCGTTAAGAGCAGGTACGGGCGGCTGAAGAGTCACAAGGCCTGTGTTGCAGGCCTGGGTCTTCGCAAGATTCACCAGACCGTAACGGTCATCGATACCCCGGAGAACCGTGGCATGATCAATCGTGTCTCGTACCTCCTGTCGGTAGAGGAAGCCTGACATGCGCCTTAACGAAATTTCACCCGGCAAGGGTGCCAAGAAAGTTGGCAAGCGATTCGGTCGCGGACATTCCGCAGGCCAGGGCAAGACCAGTGGGCGTGGCCACAAGGGGCAGCATGCGCGCTCCGGTGGTTATCACAAGGTTGGTTTCGAAGGCGGCCAGATGCCGCTGCAAAGACGCCTGCCGAAGGTCGGTTTCCGCTCGCGTATGGCACGCCTCACGGCGGAGCTGCGGTTGCATGAACTGGCGCTCCCGACGGCAGACGTCATCGATATGGACGTGCTGAAGAAAGCCAACCTCGTGCCGGCGTTTGTAACCAAGGTCAAGGTCATCAAGTCCGGTGAGATAACAAAGGCCGTCAAGCTCAAGGGTCTCGCGGTCACCAAGGGTGCGCGCGTCGAGATCGAGAAGGCCGGCGGCAGCATTGAAGCATAGGAAAGTATCGTAGTAGCGCGCTGCGGCACGCAACAGACGAACACAGGAAGAAAGTAACGTGGCAAAGAAGCCCCAACAAAGTCCGGCAGATCTTGCGAAGTCAGCGAGCAAGCTAGGTGAACTTCGTGTTCGCCTGCTGTTTCTCGTGGGCGCGCTGATCGTCTACCGCGTTGGCACCTATATACCGGTGCCCGGCGTGGACCCGGTTGCGTTGGCCGATTTCTTCGAGCAGCAATCGGGCAACCTGCTTGGCATGTTCAACATGTTCTCCGGCGGCGCGCTGTCGCGCTTCGGCATCTTCGCGCTCGGCATCGTTCCTTACATCTCATCGTCGATCATCATGCAGATGGCCAGTCATATCGTTCCCAGCCTGCAAGCGCTCAGGAAGGAAGGCGAGTCCGGCCGTCGTCAGATCGTGAAATACACGCGTTACGGCACCGTTGCGCTGGCCAGCTTCCAGTCGATCGCTGCCGCCTCGTGGCTCTCGAACCAGGTTGGACTGGTGGTTAATCCGGGTACGGCGTTTCTGATTACCGCGTGTATCACGCTGGTTACGGGCACCGTATTCCTGATGTGGCTCGGCGAGCAGATCACCGAGCGCGGTATCGGTAACGGTATCTCGATGATCATCCTGGCGGGCATTGTTGCCGGTTTGCCGTCCGCGATAGCGGGCACCGCTGAACTGGTCCGAAACGGTGAAATGAGCGCCATTACAGCGATCCTGATGCTGCTCGGTGGTGTCGCCGCGATTATTTTCGTCGTCTACATGGAGCGTGCACAGCGCCGCATTACGGTCAACTATGCGCGCCGTCAGCAGGGCCGCAAGATGTTCCAGGCGCAGAGCACGCACCTGCCGTTCAAGATAAACATGTCTGGCGTAATCCCGCCGATCTTCGCTTCGAGCATCCTGATGTTCCCGGCTACGATCGCGCAGTTCTTTGGCCAGGCTGCAGATCCCAATGCGATCCAGCGTGCGCTGCAGACCGTAGGCGCGAACCTCGGTCCGGGCCAGCCGGTGTACGTGCTGCTGTACGGTGCAATGATTGTTTTCTTCTGCTTCTTCTACACGGCACTGATGTACAACTCGAAGGACACCGCCGATAACCTGAAGAAAGCGGGCGCGTTCCTGCCGGGTATACGCCCCGGGGCACACACGGCCGAGTACATCGACCGTGTCTTGACGAGATTGACGTTCTGGGGCTCGATCTATATCGCCGGCGTCTGCTTGTTGCCCGAATTGGTACGCATGTTCTACCCGGCCATGCCGTTTAGTTTCGGTGGCACGTCGCTGCTGATTCTGGTTGTGGTCACAATGGACTTTATGTCGCAAATGCAGGCGCATGCCATGAGTCACCAGTACGAGGGCATGATGCAGAAAGCCAACCTACGCAATTACGGCAGCGGTGGACAAGCACGCTGATTTAATCAGCGCTTAGGAGAGAGCTCATGAAAGTAAGAGCATCAGTCAAAAAGATATGTCGAAACTGCAAGATCATTCGTCGCAACGGTGTTGTTCGCGTGATTTGCACCGACGCACGACATAAGCAGCGTCAGGGTTAACACCCGCGTTTTTAAATGAGGAAACGTTAAGTGGCACGTATAGCAGGCATAAACATTCCGTTGAACAAGCACGTCGTGATTGGATTGACGTCTATCTTCGGTATTGGGAATTCGCGAGCGCAGCAGATCTGCGAAGCAGCAGGTGTTACACCGAGTTTGCAGGTCAAAGACCTGGCAGAGCCGGAGGTCGCAAAGCTCAGGACCGCGGTAGCAGTGTTTACGGTTGAAGGTGACCTGCGCCGCGAAACGTCAATGAATATCAAGCGTCTCATGGACCTCGGTTCTTACCGCGGTATCCGGCACAGACGTGGTTTGCCGCTGCGCGGCCAACGAACTCGTACGAACGCGCGCACCCGCAAGGGCCCACGCCGTCCAATTAAACGATAGCAGGAGCGGCCCGTATAACTAGCACCGCGAACTAGAAAGATAGTTCAACGTACTACCAAGACGGTCGCCAACAAAAATATGGCTGAAGTAAAGAAGAAGAAGGTTAAAAAGCATGTGGTTGACGCAATTGCGCATATCCATGCTTCCTTCAACAATACGATCATCACGATAACCGATCGTCAGGGTAACGCCCTGTCGTGGGCCACTGCAGGTGGCTGTGGCTTTCGTGGTTCTCGTAAATCCACTCCCTTCGCAGCTCAGGTTGCTTCCGACAAAGCGGGCAAAGCTGCGCTCGAGTTTGGCGTGAAGAATGTGGATGTGCGGGTTCGTGGACCGGGTCCCGGTCGCGAGTCTGCAGTTCGTGCCCTGAATTCACTGGGTTTCCGTATCCAAAGTATTGAGGACGTTACCCCTATTCCTCATAACGGTTGTCGCCCGCCGAAAAAGCGTCGCGTGTAGAGACTGAATAATGGCAAGATATTTAGGACCAAAGTGTAAACTGTCCCGCCGCGAAGGCACGGATCTGTTTTTGAAGAGTGGCATAAGGCCGCTGGAGTCGAAGTGCAAGCTCGACGTGCCGCCAGGTGGACCGACACAACGTCGTCCCCGAATGTCGGAATATGGCCTGCAGCTTCGTGAGAAGCAGAAGCTGCGTCGTATGTACGGCGTGCTTGAACGGCAGTTCCGCAATTACTACAAGCGTGCTGCACAGTTGAAGGGCTCAACGGGTGAGAACCTGCTGCGCTTCCTCGAAGGCCGTCTGGATAACACCGTTTATCGGATGGGCTTTGCTTCAACACGGGCCGAAGCACGACAGTTGGTAAGCCACAAGAGCGTCGAAGTTAACGGCAAGGTCGTCAACATTCCTTCGGCTCAGCTCAAGGCTGGAGATGCCATAACCATACGTGAGAAGGCGAAGAAGCAACTTCGCATTCAGAGCGCAATTGAAATAGCGAGCCAGGTCGGCCTTCCCGAATGGGTTGAAGTCGACGCCACGAAGATGGCGGGCGTATTGAAGTCGTTACCGGACCGAGAAGATATTCTCCCCGATATCAACGAAAACCTAGTCGTCGAGCTGTACTCGAAGTAGTCAGGAGGGTATTTACCCATGCAGGAATCAGTGCACGAGTTTCTGAAGCCGCGCGTTGTAAAAGTAACGCCGGTCAACGATCTGCAAGCAAAAGTCACGATCGAGCCTTTCGAACGTGGATTCGGCCATACGCTCGGCAATGCGCTACGTCGCATTTTGCTGTCGTCAATGCCAGGTGCGGCGGTCACGGAAGCAGAAATCGAGGGTGTTCTTCACGAGTACACCAGTATCGAAGGTGTTCAGGAAGATGTTGTCGACATACTCCTGAGTCTCAAGCAGGTCGCCGTTACGATGAATTCGCGCGATACGGCTGAGCTTCGCCTTTCGAAACGCGGCCCCGGGCCGGTTACGGCCGGTGACATACAGCTGGATCACGATGTTGAAATCATGAATCCGGAACTTGTCATCGCAAACCTGACGAAGGCCGGTGAGCTCAACATGTTGCTCAAGGTTGAGCGCGGTCGTGGCTATCGTCCTGCGACGCAGCGGCCTTCGTTCGAAGATCAGACGGGCCCGATCGGCCGACTGATGCTCGATGCGTCGTTCAGCCCGGTCAGTCGCGTAACGTACAACGTCGAGGCAGCCCGCGTGGAACAGCGCACCGATCTGGACAAGTTGCTTATCGACATTGAGACCAACGGCACGATCGATCCCGAGGAAGCGATCCGACGCGCGGGTAGCATCCTGAAAGATCAGCTGTCTGTCTTCGTAGACCTGCAGGGTCAGGAAGAAGGCGTTGGAGCGCAGGCCGAAAGCCACGTCGATCCGATACTCATGCGCCCGGTCGACGAGCTCGAGCTGACCGTTCGCTCAGCGAATTGCCTCAAGGCCGAGAACATCATGTATATCGGTGACCTGGTGCAGCGCACGGAAGTCGAGCTTCTTAGAACGCCGAACCTAGGCAAGAAGTCGCTGACCGAAATCAAGGAAGTCCTCGAAGGGCATGGCCTCGGTTTGGGCATGCACCTCGATAACTGGCCTCCGGCGAGCCTGCGTCCTGAGCATGAGCTCCTGATGTAAAGCACCCTGAGCCGATGCTCGCGTTGCAATTGATTAGATATTTAGGAAAGACAAATGCGCCATAGAAAATCCGGTCGTCGACTGGGTCGTAATAGCTCTCATCGCAGCGCCATGTTCCGTAACATGGCAGCATCGATGCTGAAGCATGAGACCATCAAAACCACTTTGCCGAAGGCGAAAGAGCTTCGCCGCGTCGTTGAGCCATTGATCACGTTGGCGAAGAACGACAGCGTTGCTAATCGCCGCCTGGCGTTCGATCGTCTGCGCGACAAGGAAATTGTGGGCAAGCTGTTCACCGATATCGGCCCGCGTTTCAAGGAGCGTCCTGGTGGATACCTGCGCATCCTGAAGACCGGCCCGCGTCCAGGCGATGCTGCGCCTATGGCGATCATTATGATGACGGATCAGGCGCCCGAGGTGGTTGCGGAAGATTAAGCGAAACTACCTCGTCGTATCAAAAAACCGGGCTCTGGCCCGGTTTTTTTTGCTTCGGGAATAGCTATAAGCGATTAATAAATATAATGAAAGTGGTCAATTCGACAACTTGTGAGTCGCCTCACAGAGATTGCTGTCCGATCGCATTACAGTAAACGCTCAATTCTCCACGAGGCCACAGCCATCAGCAGCGAAAAATCATTTGATGATTGCGTGATCCTGTCGAAAGACGCTTTCGATCCGGACGCCGTTTTCTATGACGATATCGTTGACGACGAAGTGCTGCCGTACCTGAGTCTTGCCGTTGATGGGCTGACCGATGCGAGCGATGGCAAGAGAGGCAAACTCGAATTGCGCCCCGAGGACGTCGCCGCGAATGAGTCCCTTTCACCCGATACGACTATGCCGGTCGCCGCGCTCGGCGAAGATCAACTCGACGTCTATGGCTGGGAGTCGAGCCTGTGGAAAAAGATCAAAGGCTACATCGGCCTCTGATCTTGCTGGCACCGGTCCGGCGAAAGCCTCACTAGTTCGGGCGATCCTAACTCCTGGCATCAGTGAGTTCATGCTGCTTTCGCCGCCGCCACTCGCAAGAGGCGATTCTACTCGCTGGAGTGGACTTCGACGGTTACAATAGCCCAATGATTTTCAAAGACAAAACCGTGATTATCACGGGCGGATCCGAGGGTGTCGGCGCTGCTGCTGCACGCCTTTTCGCGGCTGCCGGCGCTAACCTCATGCTTGTTGCACGTGGCAAGAAGAACCTCGAAGCAATCGCCGAAGAGCTGCGTGACAAGACCAAGGTCGAAATCTTCGCTATGGATGTGTCGGACGCAGATGCTTGCGTCGATGTGTTCAAGAAAGCGCAGTTCGAGTTCGGACGCATCGATGTGCTCGTCAACAACGCCGGATATCACGCACGCGGTGTTGTTGAAGCGGTCGACGCAGCGGAACTCGGTAAAATGATCGACGTTAATCTTCGCGCACCGATTGTATTAGCGCGGCTTGCCTTGCCGTATCTGAAGGAGGCCGACGAGGCTGCCATCATCAATGTGGGTTCGCTGGCTGGCAGGACGCCGGTACCCGGTTCTGCGACCTATTCTTCGACCAAAGCAGGCCTGCGAGCGTTCACAATAGCGCTCTCCGAAGAGCTGCGAGGCAGCAAGATCAAGGTTGGCCTCGTCTCACCGGGGCCGATCCAGACGGGTTTCATAATGGCGGACGTCGACAAGACGGCGGACATTACGTTTTCGCAGCCTATGAGTACCGCGGAAGAGGTCGCGCAGAACATTCTCGATCTTTGCAGCAATAATATCCGCGAGGTGTCGATGCCGGCCCTCAGCGGGCTCCTGACAACCATAAGCTACCTGTTTCCCTGGATCAGCCGACAAATGAAACCGGTGCTGGAGCGAAAGGGTCAGCGGGTCAAGAAACAGCTGAAAGCCGAGGCGAAGGCGCGCGCCGCGACCGAGGCCGAATAAAAAACGGAAACCCGAAACGGGGGGTTCCGGGTCTCCTTGTTGGTCGTCGACACGAATCGGGGGCGACCGTATATGACGGTCGTGCTACGCCTCATCGCAGTCCGCGCGGGGAACTTGATGACCCGCTATGAGGCAGCGGCAAACGCGTCCCGAGTCAGGTTTTCGCGATCGTTGACCAAAACCCGCACGTTGTCTTCGATGCGGATACCGCCGAAGGGTCGTAACCAGTCAACGGTGGCCCAGTTGACGTGATTCTCCGCCGGGGTGCCGCGCAGGTTCTCAAGCAGCATATCGATTACGTACAGGCCTGGCTCAATAGTGAGCACCATATTTTCTTCCAGCACGCGTGTCAGGCGCAGAAACGGATGACCACTCGGTGGATCAATCGTGACGCCCGACTCGTTTTCCTGAAATCCGCCAACGTCGTGTACCTGGACGCCGAGAAGATGCCCGAGGCCGTGTGGGAAGAACGCTGAGGTGACCCCGGTCTCGAGCAACGTGGCTGGATTGCCGCTGGCCAGCTCCGCTTCGACGAGAACCTCGGCAAGCATCCTGTGTGTGTCGATATGAAGTTCACGATAGTCAACGCCAACCTCAACCCGATCGACAATATTGCGTTGCATGACATCCATGCGATCGATCAAATCCTGAAAACGCCGCTCGCCCGAAGAATAGGTGCGAGTAATGTCCGATGCATAGCCGTGAACCTGTGCGCCCGCATCGATTAGAAATGAATTGATGGCGTCGGGTGCGGTGCGTTCGAGGTCCGTGTAATGCAGTACGGCGCCATGAGCGTTCAACGCGATGATGTTGCCGTACGGCAGTTCTGCATCCGTGTGGCTAACGGCTTTGCAATAGGCGCGGTGAATGTCGAACTCCGAGTGACCATCGCGAAACGCAGCTTCCGCAGCGCGATGCCCGCTAGCTCCTCGCTGTGACGCAAGACGCATGGCGGCGAGCTCGTAGTCCGTCTTCGAGCCGCGCGCATGGTGCAGAATATTGACGGCAGTCGTCGGGTTGACCCGTTCTACATCAAACGCCATGACATCGTCGTCAATCTCACCGATCAGGATGCACTTTTCGCGCTGTGCGGGCAGGTGCTGGCCGATACCCTCAATGGTATGCACGACACGTATATCGAAGTGGCTGGTCCAGTAGCCATCCGGGGCGCCCGGCACGACGTGCCAGTAATCCCGAGGCTGAAAGTAAATAAGTATCGGCGGCTCGCCAGGTGTGTAGACGATGTAGGAAAACGGCAGCGTCGTCAGCGGGGCCCAGCTGACGAAATGCGGGTTGGCTTTGAACGGATAGTTATTGTCATCGAGAAACGCGACCTTGGGATTGCCCGAGTAAATGATCGCGTGGCTGGCACCGGCCTGTTCGAGCGCATGATCGTGCCGTGCCATGACGGCCTGCACGTGGTCTTTGTACAAAGCCCCGAGAGACTGGTTGCTATCGGTATAGTCGCTGTTCATGGGGCGATCATACCCTGTTGCCGGCGCCGGCGGCGAGTGCCATCATTGGCCGCTTCCGGCGGCCGGGAGCAGGCCAATCCCGAGAAGCGGAGACAGAGGATGAAACGAGTCGCATGGTTTTTTTGCAGTGCATTCTTGCTAATTGGAGTATCTGCCATGTCGGCTGAACCTGGCTACGACCGCGTCGCGGGACGCGCTCTCGCATCTCGCTCGGAGGTGATTGCTCCGCACGGCATGGCGGCGACCAGTCAGCCACTGGCGACACAGATCGCGCTCGATATCCTGAAAGCAGGGGGCAGCGCGGTGGATGCCGCGATAGCAGCCAACGCCGCCCTGGGCCTGATGGAGCCGACCGGGTCCGGCATCGGCGGCGACCTGTTCGCCATCGTCTGGGATGCCGAGAAGAAAGAGCTGACCGGCCTCAATGCCTCCGGTCGTTCGCCCAAAGCCATGACGCGGGAGTATTTTCAGGAAAACGGTATTGAGAAGATCCCTTCGTTCGGCCCGCTGCCTGTCAGCGTACCGGGCGCCGTAGACGGCTGGTTCGAACTCCACGGTCGTTACGGGCGCTTACCAATGCCGGAGTTACTGGCGCCCGCGATCGCTTATGCGACCGACGGTTTCCCGGTATCAGAAGTGATCGCCTACTACTTTCAACGGAACGCGCGACGCCTCGGCGAATACCCGGGATTTGCCGAGACGTTCATGCCAGGCGGGCGCATGCCGCAAAAAGGCGAGATGTTCAGGAATCCGCGGCTGGCCAGGACCTACGCGGCGATTGCAGAAAAGGGCCGGGACGAATTTTATAAGGGTGACATTGCCAGGAAGATCGATGCCTACATGGCCGAGCAGGGTGGCTTGCTGGCCTATGAAGACCTTGCCGCGCACAGTTCGGAGTGGGTTACGCCGGTCTCTACCAACTATCGTGACTGGGACGTCTATGAGCTGCCACCGAACGGCCAGGGCATTGCGGCGCTGCAGATCCTGAATATCCTCGAAGGCTTCGACATCGCTGCAATGGGTTTTGGCAGCGCCGAATATCTGCATACGCTTGTCGAAGCCAAGAAACTGGCGTACGAGGATCGCGCCAAATACTACGCGGACATGGACTTTGTCGATGTCCCGGTTACACGCCTGATCTCGAAAGACTACGCAAAAGAACGCCGTGCACTCTTATCGCCGACAAAGGCGTCGAAGTCGCTTCCGGCGGGTGATGCCCGGCTGGAGGAGGGTGACACAGTTTACCTGACCGTCGCTGACGCGGACGGCAACATGGTTTCTCTCATCCAAAGCAATTATCGCGGTATGGGTTCGGGCATGACGCCTGGCGAACTCGGCTTTGTCCTGCAGGACCGTGGCGAGCTCTTCGCGCTGGACGAGAACCATGCGAATGTTGTCGCGGGCGGTAAGCGGCCGTTTCACACGATCATTCCCGCCTTCGTCATGAAGGACGGTAAACCATTGATTAGTTTTGGACTAATGGGTGGCGCGATGCAGCCGCAAGGGCATGCACAGGTGATCGTCAATATGGTCGATTTTGGCATGAACCTGCAGGAAGCCGGGGATGCAGCCCGTATCAACCACACTGGCTCCTCCAGGCCGACCGGCACGACGATGACCGATGGCGGTGTCGTTCACATGGAAAAGAGCTTTAGCAAAGAGACACGAAAAGAGCTGCAAGCTCTCGGCCACAAGCTGGGAGAAAGCAATGGCAGCTTCGGCGGGTACCAGGCAATCATGCGGGATCACGGTGAGGGCGTGTATTATGGCGCGTCCGAGGTTCGTAAAGACGGCCAGGCCGCCGGTTACTAGTCGAACCGCTTTTTGCGCTCATTTGCCCTCTTTCCGGGCGCTGAGCGCTTGGCAGCGTTACGCTGGAATTTAAGAAAACTTAAGACTATGAAACAAGAGATCTACCTGACCGGAATTACGACGACGGGCACGCCGCACATTGGTAACTATGTCGGCGCGATTCGCCCGGGCATTGCGGCAAGCCAGGACCCGGAAAAGAAGAACTACTATTTCCTGGCCGACTTCCATGCGCTTGCCAAGAACGAAGACCCCGACAAGATCAGCCGGTCCACGCTGGAGATCGCGGCCGCCTGGATGGCGCTGGGCCTCGATACAGAACATGCGACGTTCTACCGTCAGTCCGACATCCCTGAAATCACCGAGTTGACCTGGGTGCTGACCAGCATGACGGCGAAGGGCCTGATGAACCGTGCGCACTCGTACAAAGCCGCGGTTCAGGCGAACGTCGAGAACGGTGACAAGGACCCTGACAAGGGCATCACCATGGCCTTGTACAGCTACCCGATCCTGATGGCTGCCGACATCCTGATGTTCAAGTCGACCAAAGTGCCGGTAGGCCGCGACCAGAAGCAGCATGTCGAAATGGCCCGTGACATTGCGCAACGATTCAATCATCACTACGGCGACATACTGGTGCTACCGGATCCGGTGATCGGAGACGACACAGCGATTCTGGCGGGGCTCGATGGGCGCAAAATGAGCAAGAGCTACAACAACACGATCCCCCTCTTTGCGCCGGAGAAACCGCTAAGAAAACTCATCATGAAGATCAAGACAAACAGCCTTGAGCCCGGTGAGCCCAAAGAGACCGAGGGCAGCACGCTGTTCGACATTTACAGGGCTTTCGCGACACCCGAGGAAACCTCCGCCGTCGAGAAGCTGTACGCTGACGGTATCGCCTGGGGAGCTATGAAGCAGATGCTGTTCGAGTATATTAACGAGCACATCAAACCGGCGCGTGATGAGTACGATCGCCTTATTGCAGATCCGGCCGTAGTTGAAGCAGAATTGCAGAAAGGCGCGGAAAGGGCTCGGGAATTTGCGGTGCCCTACATGGCACAGATTCGCGACGCAATCGGGATACGCAGGCTGGGATAAGGAACACCATGAGCAACAAAGAGATTCGGGGGCTACTGGCCAAACTGCAGAACGAGATTCAGAAAACGGAGCTCGACGAGGAAACCCGCGAGCTGGTCCGGGACCTGGATTCCGATATTGACGACCTCCTGGACCCGGAAGGAAACCGCGCTGAGACGGATTCCGTCCTTGAAAAAGCGAGGGAGCTCGAGACAAATTTCGCGGCTGAGCACCCGACCATTGAACGCTTCATGCGTGAGGTGATCGATGTGCTGGTACGTATGGGGATTTGAGGAGCGGCGGCCACGAACATCGGGCGATGGCCATGACGGTTTTCAAACATGTTTCGGTACTCGCCTCGATCATTCCCGGTCTTGCGCTGGTCAGTCTTCTCGGTGGTGTGTCGCCTGTCCGTGACGTCCGCGTTGACGAGGCTTCGATCACATGATTGACACGGCTATAAGGTGGTGGGCGGCCGCATCGGCCGCGATCGCAGCTCCCGTTACTGGCGGGCTTGTAGAGAACATGTCCGTTCTCAGCCCGGTAGAGGGCTTCGCTAAACACTGCGAGCTGCCACTCCTGACCGCCGCCTTCTGGCCAAAGGTCGCTTATGCGACTGAAGCTGGCTTTGCAGTAGCCGCCGCATCGCTGCTTGCTCTTGCTGTTTCCTTCAGGATTGCCACTTCCGAGGTTGCAAGGTATCGGGCGCTGACAATCGTTTCGCTCCTGACCTGGGTTGCTGTGCTTGTCGGTAGCCTGCAAGCCTTCCTTGCGCTATTCGTTTTTCCGATTGCAAAGTGCGGCGCCTGATAATGAACCTTGTCGAGCAGACGCATACGCTGGTACGGACGCTTTTCAATAGGACTGGCGAACGACTGGCGGCGAGCATGCGGTCGCTTCAGGACGACCTGTAATCATCGTGATGACGGGCCTGGAGCTGAAAGTTCCGCCGGTTGCCGTGCTTCTCGTGTGTGGCGCCGGGATGTGGTTCGTGTCGGTTTTGTTTCCTGCGCTGGCGATTTATTTTCCAGGTCGCACGGTGTTCGCCGTAGTTACTGCCTGTGTTGGTATCGCTTTCGGCGTGGCCGGCGTCCGGGCGTTTCGCGCCGCAAGTACTACGGTCGACCCACGGTATCCCGAAAAATCGTCGATAGTCGTGAGTACTGGCATATACCAGCGAAGCCGAAACCCGATGTATTTTGGCCTCCTGTTGATGCTGTCGGGATGGGCGTTATTCCTGGCACAGGCGCTTGCGTTCGTGGGATTGCCGGTATTCGTCCTGTATATGAATCGTTTTCAGATCCAGCCGGAAGAGCGAGCAATGCTGTCCGCTTTCGGGGATGACTATCGCGACTATTTGCACTCGGTTCGCCGCTGGATTTAGCGGCGCAGTTCAAGCTCGAGGGGACAAGGCCCGGGCGAGGCTCGCAATATTCGAGGCACGTCCGACAGGGCTGCGAATAGCCATTACCGGACAAGCCGCGATAGACTCGGCTGCGTGACTAGCAAATATCATCTTGCCCAGGCCAACATCGCGCACATGCGTGTGCCGCTGGACGATCCTGCCATGGCGGACTTTGTCGCCCGCATCGAAGCGCTCAACACGTTGGCGGAGGCTGCGCCGGGATTCGTCTGGCGATTGCAGACCGAGGAAGGCGAGATATCGCCTGTCGCCACATTCAGCGGCGAACGCGTGCTATTTAACCTCACGGTCTGGGAGTCGACCGAGTCGCTCGAGTCCTACGTGTACAAGTCGCATCACGTGCAGGCGGTGC
>RCNE010000459.1_pt1 | contig 22054 bp, 17 predicted proteins | sample 2041361 | NCBI WGS metagenome assembly RCNE01 (sample SAMN09708229, study PRJNA481090) | Marine sediment metagenome, whole genome shotgun sequencing project.
TAGTCACCGTTGTTGCTGCCTTTGCTTTGCCGGCGCCCGCAGCGACCTCGTCAATCGAGATCGGGTCGGCCGCGCCGGCGCTGGAGCTCATTGCGGCGGACGGTTCCCAACGCTCGTTGGCGGCGAACGACGGCCCAAAGGTCTTGATCTTCTATCGCGGTCTTTGGTGACCATTTTGTCGTGGCCAGCTCGGTGAGCTGGAGAAGAACATCAATGCCTTTGAAGCACGCGGCGTCGAGATCTGGGCGGTCAGCCCCGATCCGTCATCCAAACTAGCTGCGTTCGCAGCCAAAGAGGGGATCACGTACCCCTTGCTCTCGGACCCGAATCTCGAAGTGATCACGGCATGGGGCCTGGTCAACCCCTCGAGCCCCAAGGTGCCGCACCCGACCGCGGTGATCGTCGGTGCCGATGGAGTGATCCGCTACATCCGCCAGGATGTGGACTACAAGAGCCGTCCATCGGTTGATGAACTCCTGGGCGCGCTGGACGGTCTCAAGGACTGAGCTCAGGGTCACGGCACGGTCGAGGACCACGCGGTGGCATCGCCCGCTTCGAAACCGTCGACAAAGAGAAAGGGACGATCGAGCAATCCCACCCGCACTTGGCCACCGGTGTTGGTGATCACCAAAGGATCGGATGGGGAGCGGTCCGGCAATCCGCCGAGTAGGAGATTCGGATAGTGGCCCGCCGGGATGTAGAGCCGGTCGAGGTCGGACCAGTTGACCGCGGGGAAACTGGCCTGGAGATCGGTATACCAGATCCCGTTCCCAGGTGAGGGGGTGGGGAGGATGAATGTCAGGACCGGCGGCGGTAAGATTGACGTGCAGATGAACACCTCAGCCGACTTTCCGATCACCGAGTTGCTCGCCCAGGCGCGGGCAGGGGATTCAAACGCCTTCGACCAGGTCTATACCGCGATCTACGATGAGCTCAGACGACTGGCGCGGGCGCGGAGGCGCAAACAGTTCTCGGTCGGCGAAACCTTGAACACCACGGCTCTGGTGCACGAGACCTACCTCAAGTTGTGCAAGGCGCCGCACCCGTCTTTCACCGACCGTGAACACTTTCTTGCTGTCGCGGCCACAGCCATGCGTCAGATCCTCGTCGACGGGGCCCGTTCTCGGCTGCGGGCCAAGCGTGGTGGCGGGGCTCGGCATGAGGCCATCGACGAAGGTGGAGCCGAGGACGTGGCCGTCGTGCGCGACGCGACGACGGTACTGATGGTTCACGATGCGCTGAAAGAGCTTCGTCGCTCGAATCCGCGTCTCGAAAAGGTCATCGAATACCGATTCTTCGGTGGGATGACCGAAACGGAAGCGGCCACCGCTCTCGAGCTCACCGAGAGGACGATTCGTCGGGACTGGGTCAAGGCGCGGGCGTGGTTGCGGTTGCACCTGGATGGGGCGGGCGGGAATCCTTGAGCTGCGCCCGCTCGAGTTCCTCGAGACGACGCTCGATGAGCTCGAGCTCCTCGGACATTCGATGGCCGGAGACTGTTGTCGCCAGCTGATAGGCGCGGCCGAGCGCTTCTTCGGCCCCGTCCAGGGTGTTGCGGGCCATCAGAGTCGCACCAAGATCGCTCAACATCGGGACTCGCCATTCGTGCGTTTCATCGAGACCGAGGTCGTATTGAGCTTGGGCGCCCCTGAGTTCCCGTGCGGCTTCGTCGAGCCTTCCTTGGGCCAAGAGGACCCGACCCAGCAGGGCGCGCGAGTGGCCGAGAAGCGGGTCGTCTACGGCGCGGACGGCCTCCCGCCGTTGAAGGTGCTCGCGAAGGAACCCTTCGGCGGTCGAGAAGTCCCCCTTCTCGGAATAGAGTTCGATCAGGTAGCGCTCCTGACCGGCGAAATGAAGACCATCGGGGAGTGAAACCGCACGGCGCTCGGCCGTGATGGCTTCATCGAGTTTGCCGAGACGAGAGTTCGCTTTGGAGAGCGTCACCCAGGGGTAGTACCAGCGGCCGTTGGAGACCTCGACCGCTCGTTCAGCGAGGGCGAGCGCCGCGTCGAAATCCCGACCCTCATCGAAGCGTGAGTCAGAGAGAAAGTAGGAGACCTTGGCGAGATACATGGGATCCGGTTGATCGGCCTTCGCGGCTTCGAGGCCGTGGTTCGTAACAATGCGGGCGAGCTGGAGGCTCTCCTCGCCGTGACCCAGCCTGGCGAGGTGATCGCTGAGGTTGCGTCGAACCATCATGGTCGTGTCGTGTGCGGAGCCGAGGCCCCGATCGGCCCCTTCCAGGGAGGCTCTGTAGAACATCGTGGCCTTTTCATCATCTCCGGCCCTTCGTGCGAGGGAGGCAAGGACGTTGCGCAGAATCACGGTTTCGATGTGGTCATCCCCAAACTCGGGAACGATCCAGGCAAGGGTAGATTCCGCAATCCGGGTCGCCTCCTCGATGCGATTGGCGCGAACCAGCACTTTTGCGAGGACGTAGGCGCCTCGTGATGACCGCCAGTGGGTGGCGCCGTAGACGTCGTGGACAATGTGCTGGGACTCCCGGGCCGCGTCCTCCGCCTCGTCGTGCCACTCCATGAACGACAGACTCTCCGCCAGGGTCTCGAGGGTCCGCGCCACATCGGGGTGATCCGGGCCAAGGTGCTGCCGTTGTACGCGCAGCGCCGCCTGGAGGATCTCGAGGGCCTCGATGCGTCGCCCCTGATGACGCAGCACGGCGGCGAGTTCGTATCTTGCTGCCGCCCGTGCCGCGCTTTCTTCGGGGTGGTGTCGGTCGAGCAGTTCGATGGCATCACGGAGGGCGACCTCGGCTTCGATGGGGTCGCCATCGCCGTCGATCAGCCGGCCCATCATGACTTTGGCCTTGATGGTGTCGAGGCTCTCGTGACCGGTTGTCTTCATCAGGCTCACCACGGCCGACTCAGCCTCGGCTCGGGCTTCCGCGAATCGCCCTTCCGCATAGAGCAGCTCGGCGTAGGCCGGCGACAGTTGAGCCATCTGCGCCGGATTCCCACCCGCAAGGGCCCGGGCGGTGTCGAGCTCGAACCGCGCCTGCTCGAAGGAACCGAGTCGCGTCCAGACCTCACCGAGGGTCTTTCGGATCGACGCCTCGACCTCGGGCTCGTTTCTCACTGTGGCGCCGAGTTCGCGGCTCGTGCGGTTGACGACGTCACGCACGGTGAGCTCGCGGCCGCCCGCGGCGCGGGGATCCGCCGATCCCAGCAGCTCCTCGGTGAGGAATCGATTGATGGCCGCCGCCTGGCGATGGGCGGTTCGCGCTTCGCGCGCCTGTGCCAGGGCGACCCCCAACCCGACCGAGAGCGATACCAGAACCAGAATGAGCGCGGTTGCCGCCACCCGGTGACGAACCCACTGCTTGCGAATGCGGTAGGGCCAGGAACCGCGGTGAGCCTCGACGGGCTCCGAGTTTTGAGCTCGATGCAGGTCCTCGGCGAGGGCGGCAACCGTCGGGTAGCGGTCGGTGGGATCGGGTCGCAGGGCCTTGGCGACGATCTCGTCGAGGTCGCCGCGGAGTTCGCGAACGAGGCCGCGGGGAGTGGTCCTGCGTTGGTCCGCGATCGTGGCGATCTCCGTCGGATCGAGCCGGACGATGGCGGCGCTCATCTTCGGTGGATCGGGAACCGCGGCGCCGACCAGGAGGGCCCGTTGCAGCTCTTCATCGGACAGCGACCGACAGCCGCTGAGGAGTTCGTAGAGCACGACGCCGAGGCCGTAGACATCGGTGGCGGTGGTGATCTCGCCTCCGAGCAGCTGCTCGGGTGCGGCGTAGCGGGGAGTGAGAACCCGTTCGTGGCTCGCGGTCACGGTCACGTCGGTGGAGTCGTCGAGGAGCTTGGCGATGCCGAAGTCCACTAGTTTGGCGTTGCCGTCGGTCGTCACTAGGATGTTGGGCGGTTTGAGATCGCGGTGGACAACCAGCTGGCTGTGGGCCGCGGCTACGGCCTGGGTGACCTGGTTGAAGACCCTCAAACGATCGCGCAGGGAAAGCCGGGCTTCGTCACAGTGCGTCGTGATGGGCCGGCCGTCGACAAACTCCATGACGAAGTACGGTGCGCCCCGGGTGTCGACCCCGCCGTCGAGGAGGCCGGCGATGTGGGGGTGACGGAGATCGGAGAGAACCTGCCGTTCTCGGAGAAAGCGGTCGTGGGCGGTGGCGGATGTGACGTGGACGCGAAGTCGCTTGAGCGCCGCGGTCGCCTCGAACTCGCCGTCAGCCCGAGTGGCGCGATAGACATCGCCCATTCCGCCGCTGGCGATGAGTTCGGTGAGCTTCCACGGACCGATGGTGTCGGGTTGTGGTGTGGCTGATGATGAACTTCGGGTTTCGGATTCGTTGCCGACCGACTCGAGCAGCGCACCGATGTGTTCGATTCCGGGGCTGTCAGTCTCGAGATCCAGGGCGTCGCGAATGCTGCGGGCGGTTTCGGGGTCGTGCCGATCGAGTTCGCGCAGTCGCTCCCTTCGCGACTCGTCGGAAAGGTCCAAATACTCGTCGAGCAAGCTCTCGAGGCGGTTCCAGGATGGGGGTCTGGTCATGTCTTCACTAGAGCTAACGATCGTTTGCGAGAATTCATGCCCGCAGGTGAATCGTGGATCAAAGTAAGACGAGGCAAGCGATCGTGCTGCATCTGGTGCACCTCTGTCTTCAACAACGACGACTGGAGAAAAACCGGACATGGCGGAACAGCATCCGCCCGAACTGGATTCATGTCCGGTTTTCTGCAGATTTGACGAGGGTCCGGGTGTCACGAGTCGATTGAACTCGATCTGGAGGTCAGATATGTGTGGTCTGAAACTGAAACTCGAACGAGGCCGATTTTCAACAGGAGTCTCTCCACGACGTCGTACGTGTCTTTGGGTGGTCGCGATTGTCGTCATCGGAGCAACGATGATCCCTGACGCGGCGGGAGAAACCGCAAGCAAGGGAGTGGACGGGGTCGTGCCACCCGGGTTCCTTCCCCATCAGGAGATCTCAACCGGCGCCGGGCGAGCCCCCTCGTCCGTGGTTCTCCGGGATCTCAGCGGTGACGGTATCCCCGATCTGGCCGTCAGCGTCGAAACCTCGAGCACATTCGACCAGGTCGATGTGGCGTTCGGTGTCGGAGATGGGACGTTCGCACCGTTTGCGTCATATGGCGTCGGGTCCAACCCCACGGATCTCGTGGTGGGCGATATGAACCGTGACGGCCATCCCGATCTCATCACCTCGAATCTCGTCTCGAACGACGTCTCGGTACTGATCAACAACGGCGATGGAACTTTTGCAGTCGAGGTCTTCTTTGACACCACCTCCAACACCGGCCCCATCAACTGCGCGGTCGCCGATGTCGATGCCGATGGTTTCCTCGATATCGTGACGGTCAACCGCGATTCCGATTCGATCACAGTGTTCACCAACGACGGCACCGGTGTGAACTACTCCTCTGCGGTGTTAAACACCAGCTTTGACGGCAGCCACGGGAGGGGACCGAACGGTCTCGTCCTGACCGACTTCAACAAGGATGGTCTTCCGGACATCGCCTTCACCTGCGCTGACGATGAGATCGTCCTGATGTACAACAGCGGATCCGGATCGTTCTTCACCGGGGAGTTCGCCTACTATGTCGCGACCGGCGCCACGCCTGTGGCAATCCGCGCTCACGATTTCGACGCCGATGGATGGCTTGATGTCATCGTCGGGAGCGCCGGTACCAACAGTCTTCTTGTTCATCTCAACGACGGCGGGTCGGCGTTTCCCTCCTTCGGTCCGGGCGCAGCAACCGCCGCCACCGCCTCGCCGGCCGGCTTTGCTCTCGGCGACCACGACCTCGATGGGAATGTGGATCTCATGGTGGGTTTGCCGTCGGTGGACACCCTCCAGCTTCTTCTCGGGAACGGATCCGGCGGCTTCACACCCGCCGCCTCATTCCCGGTCGGTGACTGGCCCTCTTCGGTGGCCGCTGCCGATCTCGATCGTGACGGCGACCTGGATGTCGCAACGGCCAACAACCAGGGAAACTCGGTTTCCATCCTCCTCAATCGGTTCAACATCGTTTTTGGTCCCCCACCGGTGGCGCGCATCGATGCGCCGACTGCCAACGAATGCCTCTGCGGCTCCGATGGTGTCACAGGAGTTGCACATGTCGATCTCGGCCTCCTCGATCATTGGGCCCTGGAATACCGGTCGACAGCGGTCGACTCGTGGACGCTTCTGGCCGAATCCGATATCGATGTGCCCGAGCCCGGTGGTTCCTTGACGGTCTGGGACAGCTCCGGACTCGCCGAAGGCCGCTATCTGCTCAAGCTCACCGTCCACAGCCTCAGCGGGCTGAGCGCCACCGACGAGGTCGTGGTCTGGGTGTCGCGGGACTTCGATGGCGTGGGATTCAACTTTCTCTGGGGCAACGTGGGAATGCCGTCGGTGGCCGATTTCGTCGCCGGGAATGCATGTCCCATCGGCTCCGTGGGTGACGGCGGCTGTGGCGGGGTGACCTATACGGTTGATTTTGCGCCGTCGGGGGGTGGCGCGTTCACCCCCGTCGACCCAACCATGCCGACCTACGCCGGCGGCGCGAGTAACAGTCTGCTCGGTACCTGGGACACCATCGCCACCGCGGTGCCCGATGGGACCTACAACGTCCAGGTTATCGGCACCAACGCCTGCGGTCAGCAGCAATCCGCACTCCGCTCGGTCACGGTGGACAACACCCCTCCGGTGGCGGCCCTGACCGCCCCGGTGAGCTGCACGGTCTTCCACCCTGATGACCTGGTCGAGATCCGCGGTACCGCGTCCGATGCGAATCTGGTGAGCTGGAGTCTCTCCATCATCGGCGGACCGCACACCACGTGGCATACCCTGGCCTCTGGAAACAGCTCGGTGGTCGACGGTCTCCTCACAACCTGGGACACCAGCGGACTGCCCGAGTGCGGCTACGTGCTTCGGCTGCGGGTGACCGACGCCGCGATTCCGAACTGCGGCAGCTCGCGACGCGACGCCATCGTCTACCGTGCCTTCGGTCTCGGCGTCAACGGATGCATGTTCACCGACGGAGTCGAGATCGGCGCGACCGATCATTGGACCATAGCCGTGACCGACTGAAATCTTCCTCGGGAAGGACCATACAGCGCCCATCCGGCCGTGAGCCGGGTGGGCGTCTTTTTTGATGTGGTTCTCAGGAGGAAGGCTTACTCGGACCGCAACTCCTCAATCCGTTCGAAAAGGGCTTTGAGGGCCTTTTCGGGGATTCTCTTCGTGGCGCTGTTGACAAAACTCCGCGGCACCGTCCCCCCGCCGTCGCCGAGGTACTGGAAGGAAACTTCGGCGGTGTTATCGGCGAGCCGTTTGACCTCCCAGACGCCGCGCGCATTGAGGATCCGCACCAACCCCGCCTCACCTTCGTACTCCTCGTCGGATGCGGTGAAGACGAGCCGGAAATGATCGCCGGTGTCGACCACATAGTGCCGTTTCCAAACGCAGTCCCGGTCATGGACGGGCCACGGCGCGGTGCTGACGATGTAGACCAGCAGCTCGGTTTCGCTGATCGTCCGGATCAGCTCGGATCGCCGGCACGACGGGAGCCAGTGGATGTTGCCCGGGATGTCTTTGATGACATCGCGTGCTTCTTCAAAGGTCGCAGCCATCTTTGTGACGCCCCGGAATTCGCGAAAGCCGTCGTTGGTCTGGTCGTTGAGGTAGGTTTCGACCCCGTTGTTGCTGCGCACGAGGGTCCAGTCCTCGTCGGAGGCTCCGGCGACCGAGGTCAGAAATACGGCGGCGACAAAGGAGAGAAAACGTCTCATCTTGATCGCACCTTTTACCACGAACCGTTGGATTGTCGAGGGAAGGCGCCTCAGGTATCGATCGCGAGCAGGGCCTCGAGCACATCTTTGGCGGTGTACGACGTTTGCCCGTCGGGAATGAAACGGGCGATCTCCGCAAGATCGTCCCCCGCGGTGAGCAGTGCTTTCTCGAGGGCTCCGTCTTTCTGGATTTGGGGGTGGCCGACATTTACCAGCAGCGCGTTGCAGATGCACTTCCGGCCGATCGTGTCCGATTCCACTCCGCCCTTGGCGACAAAGGTCGCGATAGGCTCGGATGCGCAACGGTAACCGAGCTTCCCGTCATCCTTCCGATACACCTCGCGCAGATAGCCGAGATTGCAGATCCGGGTGCGCGAGAGATAGGTGTTCTCATCGGAGAGGCTGCCGTCCAGCTGAGCCACCTTGAACGGGAACCCCGTCGGCGATGCGTGGCGATCGGTGACCACCCGGGCGGTTCCGGCCATCGCTTCCCCGAGCAGACCCCGTTTGTACTCCTGGGCCAACCCGGACTCATCGCAGAGCGCGAATGCGGTTCCCACCTGGATCCCGGCGCCGCCAGCTTCGAGGACCTCGCGCAGTCTCTCGGCCGAGGCGGAACCGCCGGCCACCCAGAACGGGAGGTCGAGGTCCCGGATCTTCTCGAGATTCACCAGGTCCTTCTCGCCGTAGACGGGTTCATCCCGCTCGTTGACCTGGAGCGCACCGCGAGGAGGCGCGTTGTGGCCGCCGGCGGTCGGCCCCTCGATGACGAAACCGTCGACCGTGCCGTTGGAACGCCGCAGCATGGTCACCGCCAGCACATTGGAGGCGATGATCGGGAGGAATTTGGGGCGGACGAGGGGTGTGTGATCGCCTTCCATGAAATCTCGCGGGTCAAACAGTGTGAGCGTATCGTCACCGGGTTTTGATCCCGCCACGTTGATGCCGTAGGAGACCGGTTCGTGGAGGGCAAGATCGTCGAGGACTCCGGGAATCATGGTGGGAATCCCAGCGCCCATGATCACATAGGCGACGCCGGCCAGCATCGCGCCATAGATCGACGGAAGGTGGGGCAGCTGGATCTTTTCGAGATAGTTGATGCCGACGGCGTGGTCGTGTCCTTCGCGGGCCAGAAAGACCTCCACGAAGTTTCCCAGGATGCACAGTTCGTGGACTTTCTTGGTCCCGATCATCTTGTGGAACGGGACGTTCGCGTACGGTTGGTCGTCGGCCTTGCCACCGGGAATGTAGAATTTCTCGACGGCACGTCGCGCCATGTCGGGGAAGGGGAAAGCCTGCAAGGCGCGGCGGATGTGGCCCCCCTCGTCGCCATCCTGGAGTCGTCTGACCATGACGATCTCGAGGGCGACCCCGGAGACAACCCCGAGTTGCCCCAGCATTGAAACCGTCCGTGCGAGGCGCCAGTCCGAGATCGCGACGCCCATTCCGCCCTGAATGATCTTTGGGTAATCCACTTTCACAGATCGAGGAGGGTACCAGCCGCCGAGATCACCGGAAAGTCAGACTGCGGCAACACGTATGTGGGTAGAAAGTCAAACGACGACGTCTCTCGTTCGGCCCGCCTTCAGCTCGGTCACCAGCCCGAACCATTGGATCAATCGAGCGACACGCCTCCGTAGGAAATTCCCGTCAAGTGCGCCATCTCGCGTTTCCAGGTTGTGAGGTCATCGGCGGTGAATTCGCTCAGGCGATGGTGACCGCAGGCTCGCGCAAGAACCTGCATCAGCTCGGTGGCGGCACGGAAGAAGTTGTCGAGCTGATCTGCCCCCTTTTCGATCTTGAGGCGTTTCCTCAGGTGCGGTTTTTGGCTGGCGATGCCAACGGGGCAGTTGTTGGTGTGACACGCCCGCATTCCGAGGCAGCCGATTGCCTGGAGCGCGGCGTTGGAGACCGCCACCGCGTCCGCTCCGAGGGCCAGCGCCTTGACGAAATCCGCCGGCAGGCGCAGACCGCCCGTGATGACCAGGGTGATGTCGCGCCGCCCCTGTTGATCGAGAAAGCGACGGGCGCGCGCGAGTGCGGGAATGGTCGGCACCGAGATATTATCCCGAAAAATCAAGGGCGCCGCGCCGGTGCCGCCGCCTCGGCCATCGAGAATGATGTAGTCGACCCCGATTGAGATGGCGGCTTCGATATCGCGCTCGATGTGCTGGGCGGAGAGCTTGACTCCGATGGGAATCCCCCCCGTTGCTTCACGCACTTCAGCAGCGAAATCGCGATAGTGGTCGATGGAGTCCCAGTCTGGAAAGCGCGGCGGTGAGACTGCCGGCTCACCTTCGGCGAGCCCGCGGACCTCGGCGATCTTACCTTTGACCTTGTCGCCCGGCAGGTGGCCGCCGGTGCCGGTCTTGGCGCCCTGCCCGCACTTGAAGTGGAAGGCCTGGCATTTTGTGATCTTTTCCATGGAGTAGCCGAAACGGGCGGACGCGAGCTCGTAGAAGTAACGCGAGTTGGCGCCCTGCTCTTCGGGCAGCATGCCGCCTTCTCCAGAGCAGATCCCTGTGCCCGCCTTCTCGGCGCCCGCGGCCAGAGCGACTTTGGCCTCCTCGGAGAGCGCGCCGAAGCTCATATCGGAGACAAAGAGCGGGATCTCGAGTTCGAGAGGTTTGGCGGCGTTGGGGCCGATGACCACCTTGGTGCCCACGGAGGCGTCATCGAGCAGGGGGAGTGTCTGGAGTTGGGCGGTCAGGATCTGGATGTCGTCCCACTTCGGCAGCTCGCTGCGGGCCACGCCCATGGCCGCGACGCGACCGTGGTGTCCGACTTGACTCAAACCGTGCTCGGCGAGGTGCTGGATGTACTGAAAGTGGGGTTCTTCGGGTCCGCCGTGAACGTCTTGATAGAGCCCCTGGTAGGCCTCGCGGTCGTAAGGTTGAGGGTTGTCGGTCTCCCAGGCGGCGACATCGTCTCGGTCGACCCAGACTCCGCCGTCCTCGACCCAGGATCGGAACCGGTGCAGCTTCTCCTCTGGGTTGTAGGAACTGACTCCGGTGGTGAAGTCGTAGTCCCATCCGTGGAGCCCGCAGATTAGGTTCTTTCCGTCGATGGAACCGTCGCTCATCAGCGCGCCGCGGTGGAGGCAACGGCCGTAGAGGACCGATGCCTGGTCCTCGTCCTTCCGGCGGATCACCACCAGATCGACATTGGCGATCAGCGCATAGGCAGGTTGTAACGGTTCGAGCGCGGCCCAGTCAGCGACCCGGACTTTCTTCATGGCGTCTCCCCGGCTTGTGAGATCTGTTCTCAGTAAATCTGAGCCACAGTATGCCATGGCGGCTTGCAGACCAGGGGCCGCCAGCCAGATTATCGGTAGCTGACCCTCGTGTCATATCCCCGATCTGTGATTTCGCTTGGTCGGTGGTTCTTGTGCCGGCGGGGGCGGTGGCGTTACAACAAAAAGAGCACGAGCGCGCCTCTTGTGGCCCCGTCGACAAGAAACCGCGATGTCTCGGTAGATTGGACGAGGATCTGACTCCAGAAGGCGCGGCGATCGACCGGGGACGGCATTCCATCGCAATGGGACACGGATCGACACGGATGAACGCAGATCGCACGGATTTTATGAGAGTTGAGTCGTGGCTACTCGTACGCTGTCCGACTTCGTGTTGGCGCTGTCAGGCGCTTGAATTGCCTGGTTTTTGATAAATAAACGGATTTTCACGGAGGTAACCGTCAGTATTGTAGGTGAATAAGCTCTTGGTTCCGTGACAATCCGTTTCAGATCCATGGGGCCGTCCTACCGGCTTCCCAAGAAGGATCCACGAAACCGACGCACCCCCGGTAACCGAACGCCACCTACAAAGAAAATCCGTGTCGATCCGTGTGCATCCGTGTCCCATTCATTTGCGATGTCGCGCGATCTCGACGAGGGTCTGGACTACCGCCGGAGCAGCGCCAGGCACTCGACCTGCCGGGTCTGAGGCATCATGTCGATGGCCTGGACCGTGACCAGTTTGAATCCCCCGTCCACGAGGACGGCAAGATCACGACCGAGAGTTTTGGGATCGCAGGAGAGATAGGCGACAGATCGAGCCGTCGAGGACAGGACTGCCTCGAGCGCGGGGGCATCCGCGCCGACCGCGGATGGGTTGAGGATGATGGCGTCGGGTTTCTCTGATGCCAGGCGGCGCAAAGTGCGGTGGATCGGGTTGGCGAGGATCTCGACGTTGTCGACCTTCCCGGCCTTGATGGAGGCGCGGGCGTCGGCCACCGAGCTTCTCACTCCTTCGACACAGAGAACCTGTCGGAAGAGCCGGTGCAGGGCGAGACCGTGGGTCCCGACCCCGGCATAGAGATCGATCAACAGATCGCCCTGACCGAAGAACTCGCCCATCCGCGAGTGGATCTCGGGCAGGAGACCGAGGTTGGCCTGGAAGAATGAACCCGGCGACACCCGAAGCGACATCCCGGCCGATTCGACAAAGATCTCCCGGGCGCCGTACACCGGTTCGATCGGCCCCTTGATGACCTGAGATCCCCCCTTGGGATTGAGGTTGACTCCGATTCCGACAACATCGGGGCAGGCATCGGCGATCTCCTCGATGGGGAGGCGAGGCATGGTCTCACCCTTGACCACCAGAGTCAGGTGTTGCTTCGTCGGGTCGCTGCCGCACCGCAGATCGATATGACGCAGATTGAACGGGAACTTCTTGGGTTCGTTGAGAAGCCGGCGAAACCGACGGGTGGTCTCGAGCAGTTCCGGAACCAAGACCCCGCAATCAGGCGCATCCACCACCGTCCGGCTTTGGCGTTGAAAGTAGCCGAGCGCTGACTTGCGTTCGCGATCGCTTGAGATCGTCATCTTCGCCCGGTTCCGGTAGCCCTCGACACGCGGTGACGGCACGGTCGGCAGGACCTGCCGGCGATCCAGACGACGGGTCTCGTTGAGCACGTCGAAGAGCCGTTGCCGCTTGCGCTCGAGCTGGATGCCATAGCGTTGGCGTAAAAACGAGCAGGCGCCGCATGCCTCGCGGTGCGGACAATCAACAGTTCGGTCGTCGGTGGTTTTCATCGTCGCAGCACAGTGTACCCCGCCACGATCACGAGGGGGTGTGGAGTGTGCCGAGTGGTGCGGCGTGCGACAATGAGCATCGTGGTTCATTCTCCCGCCCTCTCGATGGTGCACGATCGATGATCGGCATCTTCAAACCGGTTCCGGCAGCGCCACCCCTTCCACCCGATGAGGCGCGGACAACCTACAAACGGCTCCGAGTCCAGGTCTTCGGCGGGATCTTTGTCGGTTATGCGGGCTACTACCTGCTCCGAAAGAACTTCTCGCTGGCCATTCCCTATCTGATCGAAGAGGGCTACACACGGACAGAACTCGGGTTTGCGCTTTCGGGTGTGTCCATCGCCTACGGGCTGAGCAAGCTCCTGATGGGATCGGTCTCGGATCGGAGCAATCCTCGATACTTCATGGCCGCGGGGTTGATCCTCTCGGCAGGGGTCATGCTGATTCTCGGGTTGGCGCCATTCGCCCTGGGTTCGGTGGCGGCCATGGCCATCCTGCTGCTGCTCAACGGGTGGTTCCAGGGCATGGGCTGGCCGGCCAGCGGCCGGACCATGGTCCACTGGTTCTCCGTCGGCGAGCGGGGCATGAAAATGGCCGTCTGGAACCTCGCGCACAATGTCGGTGGCGGGTTGGTGGGACCGCTCTTCCTGCTCGGTCTCGCGCTGACTGGCGGTGACTGGCACAGCGTGTTCTATGTCAACGCCCTCTGCGGTCTCGCCATCGCGCTGTTTGTTCTATTCACGGTTCGCGACACACCGCAGTCCGAGGGTCTCCCTCCCATCGAAGAGCACCGTGACGATCGTTCGGCTCACTACGATCCGGATGTCGACGAACACGAGATGACGACCTCCGAGATCTTCTTCACCTATGTTTTTCGCAATCGCTTGCTGTGGTACCTCGCCATCACGAACATCTTCGTCTACACAGTGCGGTATGGGGTCGTCGACTGGGTGCCCACCTATCTTCAGGAGGCAAAAGGCCACTCGGTGGACACCTCGAGTTGGGCTTATTTCCTGTATGAGTGGGCGGGGATCCCCGGCACCCTCGTTTGCGCCTGGTTGAGCGATCGGGTCTTTAAAGGAAAGAGGGGGCCTGCGAGCCTTGTCTTCATGATCCTTGTCACGGCGGCCGTCGCGGTGTACTGGATCAACCCGGCGGGCAACCCCGGTATGGACATGGCGGCCCTGATGGCCATCGGTTTTCTGATCTACGGCCCGGTGATGCTCATCGGGCTGCACGCGCTCGATCTCGTGCCGAAGAAAGCGGCCGGCACGGCGGCCGGGCTCACCGGTCTCTTCGGCTACTTCGGCGGCGCCTTTGCCGCCGACATCGCTATCGGGGCGGCGGTGGACCGTTTTGGCTGGGATGGCGGATTCTGGCTCCTCTTAGGGAGCTGTTTGATATCGGTTGTTTTGTTTGCGCTGGTGTGGTGGATGGAGAACCGAGAAGAATCGGCTGCTCAATCCGTGGGTGGCGTGATCGAGTCGGGTCGCTGAGGCCCGCGGTCAATGATGATTCTGATTCAAAGAAGGGGGTGGCAACAATGACGATGACACGGAGGCAGACACTCACGGGCGGCGCGCATCGTCGGGAACGATCTCGGATGGCATCCCAAGGGTGTCATGGTCTCGACAAGGAGTTACTTTGCGCATCACAAAAATGATTCAGGCCGTTGACACCCATGTCTGCGGAGAGCCCGGACGGGTGATCGTGGGTGGCGTTTTGGATGTTCCGGGATCGACAATGTTCGAGAAGATGAGCTACCTCCGGAACGAGGCCGATGATCTTCGTTTGCGGATGCTCCGGGAACCGAGGGGCTATCCGGCGTTGTGTTGCAATCTCCTACTGCCGCCGACCCACCCCGATGCCGATGCGGGTTTCGTGATCATGGAACAGGTCGAGTATCCCGGGATGTCGGGCACCAACACCATCGCCGTGGCGACGGTGCTGATCGAGACGGGGATGGTACCGGCTGTTGAACCGGTGACCGAACTCGTGCTCGAGTCGCCCGCCGGTCTGATCGCCATCATTGCTGATGTCGAAGGGGGCAAGGTCAAGCGGGTGACCTTTGAGAATGTCCCCAGTTTTGCCGTCCATCTCGATGCGGAGTTGGATGTTCCCCATCTGGGGAAGGTCAGGGTCGACGTGGCCTATGGTGGGATGTTCTACGTGATCGCGGACGCAGATCAGGTCGGGGGCGACTTGACACCCGACAATGGCGCGGATATCGCCAAGATCGGCGAGATGATCAAGGCGGCGACCGTCGAACAGCTCGAGGTCCCGGTCCACCCGGAGAACCCGGATATCCGGGGCGTCACCATTGGGCAGCTCTCCGCTGGGCCGACCAACCCGAATGCCGACCGAAAGAACGCGGTCGTGGTCTCCACCGGCACGCTGGACTGGGATCGACCCGGCACCTGGACGGGCGTTCTTGACCGGTCACCCTGTGGTACCGGGACATCGGCCAAGATGGCGACCATGTGGGCCAAGGGCCTGCTGCCCATAGACCAGGATTTTGTCCACGAAGGAATCCTGGGTACGACTTTCACCGGAAGACTCGTTCGTGAGACCAAGGTTGGGGAATACGCGGCTGTTGTGCCGACGATCTCCGGAACAGCCTGGATCACCGGATTCGCTCAGTACGTCGTCGATCCGGAGGACCCATTTCCGAATGGGTTCACTGTGGGAGATCTTTGGGGTGGACAATAGCAGTCTGTAAGTGATCAGGTCGTTTAGTTGCGGCTGTGGGAGGGCCAGTGAAATTTCCAATTTTCGAGCTTGAAAGAGTCCAGTCAATCTACGAGAACACGGTTGAGTTCAATCTCACCGAGAGCGGGTTCCACCCGTACACCCTCAAAGAACTGCTCGGTCCGGAGCAATTGGCGGAGCTGGAAGAGACCGTGCTCGGCTATGGGCAGACCAACGGCTCCATCGAGGTCCGAGAGCGGATCGCCTCTCTCTACCCCGGGCAGACACCGGATAACGTGCTCGTCACCAATGGTTCGTCCGAGGCGAACTTCATCGCCTGCCACACCCTTCTCGAGCCCGGCGACGAGATCGTGGTGATGATCCCCAACTACATGCAGATCTGGGGCATCGCCGAGGAACTCGGGGCGACGCCCATCGCATTTCACCTGCGAGAGGAGAACAACTGGGCGCCCGACCTCGACGAGCTCAGGAGCGTGGTCGGTGACCGTACCAAGATGATCGCGGTGTGCAACCCAAACAACCCCACCGGTTACACCCTGACGGCCGATGAGATGCACGAGATCGTCGCCATCGCCGAGGAAGTCGGAGCGTGGGTCTATGCCGACGAGGTCTATCGGGGCGCCGAACTCGATGGGGTCGAGCTGACGAGCTTTGTCGGGCTCACGGATCGGGTCATGGTCAGTGGTGGGCTGTCCAAGGCCTATGCGTTGCCAGGTCTCCGTCTCGGCTGGCTTGTCGGCCCGGAGGAGACCGTCGGCACATCGTGGGCCTATCATGACTACACATCCATCACTGCGGGAATCCTGAGTCACCGGATCGGCACGATTGCACTCTCCCCGGAAGTCCGACCACGGATTCTCCATCGGAATCGTTCGATGCTGCGGTCGAACCTCGAAATGGTCCAAGGCTGGATCGATGGATTTGGGGACCTGATCCGGTTTGTGCCTCCCAAAGCCGGCGGGATGGCTTTCATGCGTTACGGTTTCGAGATGAACTCAACCGAGCTGACCACCTGGCTCCGCAAAGAGCACAGCGTCTTTGTGGTGGCCGGTGACTGCTACGGCATGGACCACTTCTTCCGTATCGGCATCGGGGCCGAGAGAGATTGCCTGCTCACCGGGCTCGAGCGGGTTCGGCGAGCGCTTGTCGAAAGATTCGGCTTGAAGCCCTGACGGGTTCCGAGGGCTGATTGGCGAAGTCGCCGGTTGGAATTCGGAATCGATCACGACAACCTCGGTCGGCCAACGGCTGATTCCTCATGGAAATCTTCCCGGCGCGGGTGTACAACCTTGGGTGTGGAAAGCTCCATTCTCGATTGGAGACCGGTTTGATGAGATTGACCGTACTGTCGGTTCTCGCTCTAGCCGGAATGTGCATTCCGCAGACTGCGACGGGCGCCGATGTCTCCGATTTCCCGCGCCTCACACCCACCTCCGTGGATCAGACGTGCGTCCGGGAGTGTCTCCGAGAGAATCAACACGCATCCGTTGGCTACGAGGAGCTCGATCGCCGGTGCCGGGAGGCGTGCGAGGTCACCCGGGCGCTCCGGCTCCTGCGATCCGACGACCCGGAAGAGTATTTCGAAGGGGTTCGGATCCTCTGCGGCTCCGACGACCGGCGGGCGGTCGAGCCGTTGATCATCGCGCTGAGGCGGGACCTGGGAGAGCGGACCGGATTGTGGGCCGAGATCATCCCGGCTCTGGGAGCTCTGAGAGACTCTAAAGCGGTTCCGGTTCTCATCGAGACGTTGAAGATCCCCGACGATGACTGGCTCGGGCGGGAGATGTCCGCACGGGCTCTCGGTAGGATCGGTGATCCCTCGGCGATACCGGCGCTCACCGCTGCGGCGTGGCGTGGCGACACGCGTGACGATGCCGTCATGGCGTTGGCCGAAATCCCGAACGCCGATGTCGTCCCCGTCCTGGTATCGGCCCTCGATCCAGGTGAGGACCCGGAGACACGGGAGGCGGCGATGAAGGGCCTGGAATGGCTCGGCTCGATGGCCGTTCCGGCTCTCGTGGAAGCCCTCGGGGACTACTCGTCCGAGCACCCGGAGACCGACCGGCGGGTGTGGATCTGCCGGCTACTCGGTGACAGCGGCGACCCCGTCGCGATGGAAGAGCTCCGGGTGCACCGGAGCGACCCCGATCCCGCCGTCGCCAAGTGCTCAGCAGGTTTCACCACAGATTGAGGGTGAGGACAGCAGTTCTGAGTTCAACCTCTTTCAAATTCCGAGAATCGGACACTGAAGTCTTCCGACCCGCCCCGCCATCAGGCCGGCGAGACTCCGGCCCTACAATGGATCTCGGCTCTTTGTAGTGCTGGCGTCTCGCCGGCACCCAGACCACTGACCATCGGGAAAGAGGGTTTTTGCAAGAGGCTGAGTTGTCAGCTATGGCCGCGCCCGATCGGCGCGCCGATCCGGAATCAGACACGAATGAGCGGGCTATTGGACCTTGGTCATCCAGTTGCTGTGGCTCGTGAAACGTGTGACATTACCGTTCTCGTCGATCTCGAAGACGAATTCCTCGCCGAGTGACTCGTCATCCTTGCGGACACGCCGGAAGGTGTGGTCACCGGTCTTTTTGAGCTTGTAGATGGCTTCCTTGGGGTTGCGGGTTCCCAGACCCATGACGGCAAGACCGCCCTGCCAGTGAACCGCCGGCGCACCTACACGTGGGTGGCTTCCCGATAGTTGAACTCGGCGACCAGTTTCTTGAGCTCGTCGGCCATGCTCGAGAGATCCTCCGCGGCCTTGCGTGTGGCGCCGGCGCCGTCGGCGGTCACCTGCGCCGATTGGGCGACCTGGAGTGCGTGTTCGGCGATCTCCGATGTGCCGTGGGCCGCCTCGTTGATGCTCCGGCTGATCTCGCTGGCGGTCGCTGTCTGCTCTTCGACGGCGAGGGCGATGCTGGTCTGGATTTCGGAGATTCGATCAACCACTTCGGCGATCTCACCGATGGCGCCGACCGCACCGTTGATGTCCTCTTGGATCGACACCATTTTGCTCGAGATGTCTTCGGTGGCGGCCGCGGTGCCACGGGCGAGTTCCTTGACCTCGTCCGCAACCACGGCAAAACCACGTCCTGATTCACCGGCGCGTGCGGCCTCGATGGTGGCGTTGAGCGCGAGCAGATTCGTCTGCTGGGCGATCTCGCTGATCACCTTGGCAACGCCGCTGATCTCGTTGGATCGTTCACCGAGGTGGGTGATGAGTTCGTTGGTGCTCCGTGCCGAGGCGACGGCATCCGCCGCGACCCGCGCGGCCTCCTGGGAGTTGCGAGCGATCTCGTGGATGCTGGCTGTCATCTGCTCGATGCCGGTCGCGACCGCCTCGACGCTCACGCTGACCTGTTCGGCCGCGCTCGAGGCCATCGTCGCCTGTTCGGAATTGGTGTCGGCTCCACTCGCCATCCGGATGCTGATTCCGCTGAGATCGTCGGACGCGTCGGCCAATGATCCGGCGTTGTCGCCGAAGATCGCCACGGCTTCGCGCATCCGGTCGAGGGCGCGGTTGATGGACGAACCCATGGTTCCCAGTTCGTCGGTGCTGACGATCTCGATCCGTCGGGTCAGTTCGCCGTCCGCGACCCCGGCGGCGACGGCGACGACCCGGTCCATGGACTGCGAGATCGAGCGCACGACCGAGATCGAGAGCGCGACAAGCGCAATGATGCTCAGACTCAGGACCACAACATAGAGAATGGTCGCCTTTGTCTGGTTGGCTCGTGATCGTTCAAAAGCCGCCGAAATGTTCTCCCTCGAGGTTTCAGCGATGGAGTCCAGGGTGGATTTGATCAAATTGTAGCGGGTGATCTGGTTCTGGATCGCCTCTTGGAGATCCGAACCTATTTCCATGTTGATGAGTCCGCTCGAGGTCTGGCGGGCCAGTTCGTAGTATTTCCGGAAGTCCTCGCCGAGCACCTCCATCTGATCGGAATCGAGGGTTTCGTTCTCGCTCGCCTGTTTCACCGTGTCGAGGAACCTGCGATGGAGGGCGTCGGTTTCCGCCAACAAGGCAATGTCCGACGATGCCACGGCATCCTGCAGACCGCGTTGCAGCGCCGCCAGCTGTTCGACGAGGTCCTGGCTCATGGCCACGGCCGGCACGTATCCGGTTTCGATCCGGCGGTTGAGGTCTTCATTGGCCGAACGGGTCACCTGGACCACGATGAAGATCGCCAGCAGGGCGGCGACTGCCAGGGCGGGCATGAGCGCGATCTTATGGACCACTTTCATTGGTTCAGTTCTCCGCCACGAGTTCTTTGACCTTGGCATTGAGTGTGGCTGCTGACGATACATAGCCGACGGCCCCGGGTTTCGCTGCGACGAACGCGAGAACCTCGGCTTCAGTCGATCGCTCCATGGGTGGGACGGCTTTTCCTTGGAAGATCTGCCGCTGCCAGTAGCTCTTGATGGCGCTGATCTTTTTCCCGTGGATCGTCTTCGTGAACTCGACACGGATCGGCGAGTCGGGACTGAGGTCAACCGCGGTCACGGTCTGCCCATCGGGCCAGGTCAGGTCCTTCTTCAAGAAGTACCCGGACAGCTCCTTGGCGGTGACCGAATTGATCGGGTTCGACGCGTTGACCACGACTTTGAAGTCAGCCGCCTCCACGACCGGTGCGAGACCGGTCACCAGGAAGACAAAAAAGAGGAGCCTGCACCGTTTCATCATCACCGCTTCCCCCGCCAGATTGAATGCCCTCGATGGGTACGAGAAATCGCCGAAGACAATCCGATATCATTCATGATACAGGAGATGGTGGTGATTGTGGTGGCGCGCTCCTGGGTGCTCTGCGGCTGGAGATGGCTGTACGGAATCAGATCGAGGGTTCTGCGCCGACCATGATGACGGTTTTGCCGGTGATGGGTGTGACCACCGGGATTACTGATGACCGTTCCTGGTCGCTTCGAAGGATCGGACCGCATCTTCCTGCTCCGCCGTCTCGATGGAACCCGGTCGAAGTTCGCGGATGATGGTGATGGCGTCTTCGGCCGAAGTGCCGGTTGACACAAGATACGCCGCCGCCATGGTGCCCGAACGACCGAGGCCTGCGGTGCAGTGAACGCCCACAGGTCTTCCGATTGCCACCTCATCCTCGACAAATGCGACAAACTCGTTCATCTGTTCGAGGGTCGGAGGAGCATAGTCCTGGATGGGGAGATGTTCCTGCTCGATCGAGTGGGTGGCGAGGGTGTCGGCATCGGGCGGTTCCTCGGTGAGCGACACCAATACTCTGATCCCTTCCTGCTCGAGGAAGGTCGCATCCTGATCCAGAGATCGGTCTCGACCCGGGACCGGCATGGCTGCGAGCTCGCCGGGGACAATCCATGAGAAGCCGGCCGATGCAGCAATCGCCTCGTTGTCCAATGCGGATTCCTCGGTTGCCGAAACCTGCAAGGTTGTATGCTCCGGGGCTCGAGATTCGCCACAACCCAAGACAAGCACAGCACAAACAACTAAAACCGTCGCCCTGTTGAGGATGATCATGATGATCGAACTGTATCACTCCGAGCCCGCTTCTTGGCGAAGCCGAGGATGGCGCCGAGGATCACAGCCAGGAGCGCGGCAGAGACGACGCGAAACTCCGGGGGCAGCAAAAAGGTGATGGTGTGGGCGGGTATCCAAAACCAGAAACACGCCGCGCCGACGATACGGAACATGTTCCGCCAGTCGATGGAACCGGTGACCTCGGCCAGCGGCCAGATTCCAAAGAGTTCGCCGCGGCCGATCAGCGTGTCGGTGATCCGGTGAAAGACCATCATCGGGAAACCGAAAATGAGGTTCAGAAACACCGATTTCCAGAATGCCGCGGCCAGTGCGTTTTCGCCGCCGGGGATCAAATCGGCATCGAGAAGCCCATCGACACCAAATGAAAAGAGCGGGAAGACTGCGGTGAAAACAACGCCGAGAAAGCCCCACACCAGCGCGCGCTGGGTCAGGCGGATTCCGGTGAGACGCCACTGTCCGGTGACGATCCGGCCGCCGAGGAGCTCGCCCATGGTGCCGAGGACGGCGATCTTGAGGAACCCCATCGTGTAGGGGTGGGCGAGGGTCATGGTTTTGAACACGCCCCGCGATTCCGGAAGCGAAAGAACGACAACGACGGAGGCGAGCACCAGCATCCAAACGGGGGCGATGAGACGGTTCATGGGAACACGATACGCCATTCAGGGTGGCGCATATATTCGATGGCCCGGCGAACCTCGAAACACAAAGGACCCGCGAAGATGAAGAGTTCCCATCGTAGGCTTCGCCCGCAACCCAGTGAGGCCCTGTGCGAACCTGGTTCGTGGTGGCGAAGGGTCAACGGTGGTGGTCGGGCCTTGAAACACAAAGGACACAAAGAACCACGAAGGGTCCACGAAGCTTCGCATTTTTTAACCCGGGCTCTCTCCGACCTTGAAGGCACCCTGGGGCCTTGCGATGAGTCAAGAACCGACCTTTGTGGCGTCTTTGTGGATCTTCGTGCCCTTTGTGTTTCAACCTCCTGCGCGGATGTTGTTAAGACCGCAGATGCCGTGGTGGCCGGGCATTGAAACACAAAG
>RCNE010000460.1_pt1 | contig 21972 bp, 26 predicted proteins | sample 2041361 | NCBI WGS metagenome assembly RCNE01 (sample SAMN09708229, study PRJNA481090) | Marine sediment metagenome, whole genome shotgun sequencing project.
GTAAATATGTCATTTTTTAGTTTTTTTATTAAACAAAATCTATAAAGTACAGGAATGACGTTAATTTTAAGAGGAAAATTACTACTTTTAGATTAGCCAAACCTTCGACATATTATGAGTTTATTTAATTTAAGTTCAATTCTCCTCGTGGACGACGATGAGATTAGCAATCTATTCAATAAAATTTTTATCGGAAAGTTAAACCTTGATGTAGAGGTTGAAATCGCTTCAAACGGAAAGGAGGCCTTGAATCTATTGAGTTTAGTAAGTGAAAATGCCGTTAGCGAATCATTACAACTACCATGCTTGTTGCTCCTCGACATCAAAATGCCAGTAATGAATGGGTGGGAGTTTTTAAAAGCCTATGAACAAAATGTTAGCAAGACCGTTCGTGATGAAATTGTAATTGTTATGCTTACTACAAGTGAAGACGAGGGCGATGTTATCTCTGCAATGAATAACCCTAACGTAAAAAAGTTTATGAAAAAACCGTTGTCTGAGGAAAAGTTTAAGCAACTAATTCATACACATTTTACTAAAATTAATGTAGAAAAGTAGGGTGTTAAACGGTCAAGCTGGTATAGGGCAATGCTTTTGCAATCCGACCTAACTTTTGCAAAGTAGAATTTACTAAAATTAGCTTCTTACTTTCAATTTGCTCTTGACTCCATCTGGTTATTGAAAGCCAATCCTGAATATCTTCCAGCTTTTGATTATAATTATTAGCCAAGGTTCTGTCTATGCTTGGAATTAGTTTAAACTCTGAAGTGTATAAATTAATGACTTCAAGAATATGTTTTAATAACCCCTCATAAGGAGTAATAAATGATTGCGTTGCTGCTATAACAAAGCATGGCCATGGGGTAGGGCAATCTGCTAATCTTCTAAATGTTTTGTTATCTACCAAAGGTTTGGTTGTGAAATGCTCCCACATAAAGTAGTCGGCCTCTCCGCTTGTCAGCGCAGATACAGCACCATCCATGTTATTGACCACCACAAATTGCAAGTCGCCAATATTCCAGCCCTCTTGCTGAGCGTGAACATAGGCCATTAGATGACTTCCGCTTCCAAATCGACTAATAGCAGCTTTGGTCCCTTTGAGTTCTTCAATTTGTTTATACTTACTTTTTGCACTTACGTGAATACCCCATTGCAGTGGTGTAGCGATATACTCTTGAACTATTTTAGAAGGATTCCCTTCCGTAATACTCTTCACAACACCTTCCGTTAAAATTATGGCGAGATCAGTTTCTTCGTTTTGAAGCATTTGACACATTTTTCCTGTGCCTTCTGGTATATCTGTCCAACTTAAATCAATACCTCGTTCAGCAAACGCCCCTTCTTCAATGGCCATATGCCAGGGTAGATTAAAATGTTCAGGAACGCCAATAATATTTACTTTTTTCATGAAAAGGAATGGGAGGTTAATTGTTGAAGTGTATATCGAATAAGTTCGTCAACCGATTTGTTTGGGTTTTTAGAAAATTCTCCAGTAGCTCGGTTCGCCAAAATACAATTCATAGATACTGCCCGGTGACCCAATAATTTTGACAGGCCATAAATACCAGATGTTTCCATTTCTAAGTTGGTAATTTTTAGATTTTCAAACCGAAAGTTGGCTAGTTTGTTGTTTAAATCTTTGTCAGATGTTTTCAGGCGTAGAACTCTATTTTGAGGGCCGTAAAAGCCTATATTCGTTGCTGTTAATCCAAATCGTATACGATTTGAAGTTAATTGTGTAGCGAGTTTATCATCGCACTTTACCACATAGGGTACTGATTTAGAAGTTGACCAGTTGGTTTGTGCTACAAAAGCATCAGCTATTTCAGAATGTACTATTTTGTTGCTTTCATAAAAATGAAGAAGGGCGTCAAAACCTATAGCGAATTCACTTAATAAGAAGGAGTCAACCGGAATTTCTGCTTGAATTGCTCCTGAAGTTCCAATACGAATAATATCAAGTTGCGTTTTCTTTTCTTTTATACAGCGATTTTCAAAATCTATATTAACTAATGCATCTAACTCGTTTAGTACAATGTCGATGTTGTCAGTACCAATGCCCGTTGAAATCACCGTTAGTCGATTTTTATTCAACACACCAGTATGTGTCACGAATTCTCGTTTTCCTTTTTTAAGTTCAATATGATCAAAATATTGGGAAACATCAGATACTCGATCAGGATCACCGACCGTAATTATGGTAGTTGCTATGTCTTCTGGCAATAAATTAAGGTGATATATGCTGCCATCAGCATTTAAGATAAGCTCCGATGGACCTAGCCGCATACTACAGTTTTAGTATTCTGTCTGTATTGTTGTTGTAAAGAAAATTATATTTTAAGGCACCTCCTAAATAAACATCATTGTCTTGAATACTGGAGTAGTAGTTGGTTTTAGAATTCAATATTCCTTTGCCCTTCTGAGTAAGTCTGACTGGGTTGAAAGAGGAAAATAAAGGCTTAAGTCTTGAAATAGCTCTTTCATATTGGCTATTTCCAAATCCTAATAAACCTTGGTTGTTCAGAATGGTTTTTAAAAGTTCTCTCTTTGATGTGGGTTTCTGATCTAGACTGAGCTGTAAAATATTATTTTCCATGGTATTTAAACCATTTTTAATAGACGGAAATCGATGTAAGTGTGCAGTAATTGCCTCAGAGAGGTAATCAAATTGATAATTTTTGAAGTCAGTAAGATTTTCTAATCGAATAGGGTTGTCGCTACAATAGAGTTGCCATACATAATCAGCATATTCAATATCATCTTGTGAAAGTACTTTTCGAGATTCGTATAGTTTCATTACTTGCTCGTCGTTCAACTCATTCAGCGCATATAATTTGTCGCTGGCATCTTCTTTGCCACTGCATACTAGAGAAATCTCTGCATACTTGCGGTTTACCTTTAACCAACTTAAGACCGCGAGCATATTAACTTGACAAAACAAGTCGTATTCAAACCAGAGTACGATTTGGTCTTGTTGTTTGTGATTACAAAGTGAACGGTACTCTTTGAGTGTTTTTTCAATAAAGGAAGATTTGGTAACCTTATAATTCTTGTTTAAGAACTCAAATCTCGCTTTCCAGAAAGATTCGCTACCGACATTGGTGAGTGTTTTGCCCTCACAAAGCATTTCGCGCCAAGTAATGACGTCGCCTTTAAGTTTTAAGGTGCTGAGTCTTTCTGTAAAACTATCACCATTTGTAATATGCAAAAGGGAACTCATAGGCGTTTAGTTGAGATTGGATTGATTAAAAATAACACTTAATCGGAACTAACAAAATAAAATTAACACAAAATGAAAATTTTAGTATAATAAAACGCAGAGTTAACAGGAATTTTATCGGTGGTTACGGATAAGTTATCCACCAACTCGTTTTACATTAAATCCTTTGTTTTTAAGCATTTCCATTATTCGATCCCTATAATCTCCTTGAATTATTATAGCACTATTTTTAAAAGAGCCGCCTACACTTAGTTTGGTTTTTATTTCTTTCGCTAATTTTTTAAAATCGGCATCGGTACCATTATATCCCTCTAATATAGTTATGGGTTTTCCTTTTCGCTTCTCATATTTGCAAATGATGGGCTCATCTTGCAGCCAAATATCACTTCGCTTTTCCACTTTCTCCACTTTTTCGGGTTGGTGCTCTGGAAAGAGGTTTTTTAATTGGTCTTGAAGGTCCATGGCTTATTTTTTAATCAATCCTAATTCGATTAAACGCTCATGCAGAAATTCTCCTGCATTAATATCTTCAAATCCCTTTGGATTATCGGCATTAACGCAATTTTCGAGGCAGTTCAAAGACATCTCGCTAATCGGATGCATGAAAAACGGAATCGAATAGCGCGAAGTGCCCCAAAGCTCTTTTGGAGGGTTAACCACCTGATGTATGGTCGATTTTAGCTTATTATTGGTCAATCTAGAAAGCATGTCACCCACATTAATCATGAGCTGATCTGGTCGTGCGATAGCATCTATCCATTCTTTCTTATGGTTCATTACTTGTAAACCGCGTCCGTGAGCGCCCATTAACAGGGTGATTAAATTAATATCACCATGTGCAGCCGCTCGTACTGCATTTTTTGGTTCTGAAGTTATAGGGGGATAATGAATCGGACGAAGAATAGAATTTCCATTTTTAATGTATTCATCAAAATAGGTTTCTTCTAATTCTAAATGCAAAGCCAAAGCACGAAGTACATATTTAGCCGTCTTCTCTAACATCTTATAGGTTTCCTTTCCTATAGCATTAAAATTTGAAAGTTCATTCACTTGTACATTGTCAGGATATTCTTTTGCTAAACTCGAATTGTCTTCAACATATTGACCGAAATGCCAAAATTCTTTCAAATCCCCTTCTTTTCGTCCTTTAGCATGCTCTTTTCCGAAAGAGGTGTAACCGCGTTGCCCGCCAATGCCTTCAATCTCATAGCTGTCTTTAACTTCTTGTGAAAGATTAAAGAACTGTTTGATTTCACTATACAGATCGTCAACTAGTTGCTCTGAAAGAAAATGTCCGCTTAAGGCAACGAAGCCTATTTCTTCAAAGGCCTTCCCGATTTCTTTAGTGAATTTCTCCTTTCTAGCAGTATCACCTGAGGTAAAATCTTGTAAATCAACACTTGGTACCAAGCTCATAATTGTTGTTTAGTTGTTTTATCAAAGTTAAGAAATATTGATGCTGTATTGAAAATGTTATGACCAGTTTTGTGCTGTTTATTGTTAAATTTAACCACTTTTGCAAACGAAAACTAATAAAATATAACATGCAATACCAAAGTAAGGCTATCGATGATCAATTACGGGTCAAGCTCTATGAGAGAATGCTTAAGCCTCGAATGATTGAGGAAAAGATGCTAATTCTTCTGCGCCAAGGAAAGATTTCGAAATGGTTTAGTGGCATTGGACAAGAGGCTATTTCGGTCGGTGTTACAAGTGCTTTGCTTGATGAAGAGTACATTTTGCCCATGCACAGAAATTTGGGTGTTTTTACAACGAGAGAAATTCCGTTGTACAGATTATTTTCGCAATGGCAGGGTAAGGCTAACGGATTTACCAATGGCCGTGATCGTAGTTTTCACTTTGGCACTCAGGAATATAATATCATAGGAATGATTTCGCATTTAGGTCCGCAATTAGGTGTTGCTGACGGAATCGCATTAGCAGATGTTCTTAAAAAACAAAATCATGTAACCGCAGTATTTACAGGGGAAGGAGGAACTAGTGAAGGAGATTTTCATGAAGCCTTGAATGTTGCCGCAGTTTGGAATCTTCCCGTTTTATTCTGCATTGAGAATAATGGATACGGATTATCTACTCCTACAGATGAGCAATACAAATGCAATGACCTAGCAGATAAAGGCAAAGGATACGGAATAGAATCACATATCATTGATGGTAACAATATTTTAGAAGTATACACTAAAGTTAATGAGTTGTGCAAAAAAATGCGCAAGAAACCAGCACCAGTATTGCTAGAATTTAAAACCTTTCGTATGCGAGGTCATGAGGAGGCGAGTGGAACTAAATATGTTCCTCAAAGGCTAATGGATGAATGGGCTGCCAAAGATCCTATAGAAAACTACGCTGAATTTTTAAGAAATGAGAATATTCTCTCGGAGGAAGAGGAGGTCGAAATAAAGAAGAAAATCATCCATGAAATAAATGAGAATTTAAAGCTAGCCTTTGACGAAAGCGAAGTTGAATTAAATAAAACCAAAGAATTAAATGATGTTTATGCAGTTTTTGATTACGAGCATGTTAATGAAAGTAGTGTTGTAGAAAACATTCGTTTAGTAGATGCTATTTCTAACGGATTACGACAATCTATGGAAAAGTATGACAACCTTGTAATCATGGGGCAAGATGTTGCCGATTACGGCGGCGTTTTTAAAATAACCGATGGCTTTGTTGATGCTTTTGGTAAAGAACGCGTTCGGAATACACCAATATGCGAATCGGCTATTGTATCCGCAGCAGCGGGATTATCCATAAACGGAATGAAAGCGGTTATGGAAATGCAATTTGCTGATTTTGCCAGTACGGGTTTCAATCCTATTGTGAATTACTTGGCCAAAATGCATTACCGTTGGAATGAAAAAGCTGATGTTGTTATCCGTATGCCTTGTGGTGGTGGCGTAGGCGCAGGCCCTTTCCATTCACAAACAAACGAAGCTTGGTTTACAAAAACCCCAGGTTTAAAAGTAGTGTACCCAGCATTTCCAAAAGATGCCAAAGGTTTGTTGAATACGTCAATAAATGACCCGAACCCAGTTCTATTTTTTGAACATAAAGGCTTGTACAGAAGCATCTATCAAGATGTACCCTCTGATTATTATACAATTCCCTTAGGAAAAGCTAGTCTGTTGAAAGATGGAGATGATATTACTATTGTTTCCTATGGAGCTGGAGTGCATTGGGCTTTAGAGACTTTAGAGAAACACCCTGAAATAAGTGCCGACCTACTCGATTTACGAACTCTAGCGCCTCTGGATATGGATTCTATATATACTTCCGTAAAGAAAACAGGAAAACTGATTATTCTTCAAGAAGATAGTCTGTTTGGCGGTATTGCGAGCGATATTTCCGCTTTGGTGATGGAAAACTGTTTTGAAAATTTAGACGCTCCGGTAAAACGAGTGGCAAGTATCGAGACCCCCATACCATTTGCTAAGAATTTAGAAAATAACTATCTGCCAAAAGAACGGTTTTCAGAAGAGTTACAAAGCTTATTAAGTTACTAATGATTAGATGCCTAACATCTTCATAATTAAATATAGACCTATAATTTAGCGTAGTATTCCACATTAGATTAGCTCTAATTTTATAGATTCATAAAACCCAAAGTTGAATCTGAGTCGTATATAAGGAAACCTAAATCTTAATTATTATGAGAAAATTGCTGTTGATGCTTTGTGCATCCTTATTTCTATTGGCTTCTTGTTCCGTTTCGAAAGCAGCTCGAGAACAAAGAAACCTACTAAGCGGTACTTGGACGCTTGATAATATCTCTTACGAAAATAATACTGGAAATTTTCAAGGCACTATTTTTAATGACGCTAAAGACATTTGTTTCGAAGGTAGTAACTGGTTTTTCAGGGACAATAATAGCACCGCTCGTTATACTATAGCTTCTTCAAGCCTTTGTGCTGGTGGTGATCGTTTTATTCGCTGGTCTGTCGTAGATGGAAGTCCTAATCAATTACAATTTAAATTTATTGATGAGAAATTAAAGGATATTTCCGATGGTAAAGGCTACCGTTTAAATATCTCTTCCTTGTCCGTTGAACAAATGACCTTAAAGTCAAATGTTTCGGTTGGTTCAGAGAGAGTTACTATAGTTTATGAATTCACTAAAAAATAAAACATGAAAAGATTCAATATTAAAAACGTTGTAATATTATTGACATTTACGCTTGTATTTGGTTGTAGTGCGGTAAAGAATGCGAATAAAACGCAAAAAGGTGCTGTAATCGGTGCCGCAGGTGGTGCGGTGATTGGCGGTGTTATTGGTAACAATGTAGGCAAAGGCAATACTGTCTTAGGTGCAATTTTAGGTGCTGCAGTTGGTGGTGTCGCTGGTGGTTACATTGGTAATCGAATGGATCGTCAGGCAGAGCGGATTGAAGAAGAAATACCAGGTGCTGTTGTAACACGTGTTGGTGAGGGAATCAATGTTACCTTTAATGAGGATGCTGGTGTTTATTTTGATACCAGTAAGTCAAATGTAAAAGGAACATCGGCAACTACCCTTGATAAGTTAGCGGGAATTTTTAAAGAGTATCCGAATTCCAATGTTTTGGTGGAAGGACATACCGATAGTGCCGGACCAGATGATTATAATCTAAAATTATCAGAACAACGCGCACAGTCAGTTACTACATATCTTGTCGCTCAAGGTATTGATGGTTCGCGCTTCGCTACCAAATGGTACGGAGAAAGTCAACCAAGAGGAGATAATGCCACAACAGAAGGCAAGGCTACAAATAGACGTGTTGAATTGGCAATCGTGGCAAGTGATGAATTAAAAGAGGAAGCCAAGCAAAAGGCAAATTAAAAAAATCAACATTGATATGTTTTTATTAGAATCCCGACCAACAGGTCGGGATTTCTTTTTATTACTTATCTTTCGTTTGTGGAGCATTTTGATGTGATTATTGTGGGTGGTGGTTTGGCGGGATTGACTGCTGCTATTCACCTATCTCAAGAAAACCATTCCGTTTTAGTTGTAGAAAAGAAGATATATCCACACCATAAAGTATGTGGAGAATATATCTCTAATGAGATAGTGCCTTATTTTAAAAAACTAGGTATTCCATGGGGTGCTAAAGGGGCAGTTCAAATTGACACCTTGCAGATAAGTACACGTAACGGAAAATCTACACAAACGAAATTACCTTTAGGCGGAACCGGAATAAGTAGATTCGCATTTGACAATCTTCTGTATCAAAAAGCTATTGAATATGGCGTTGTGTTTAAATTCAATACGGTTGTTAAAATTGAACATCAAAATAATGTATTTGAGGTGATTACAGATATTAATGAAAGTTATACTTCAAATATTACTATTGGAGCATACGGAAAACGTAGCGCTTTAGATAAGGAATTGAATCGTGATTTTATACGACACAAATCTGAATGGTTGGGGGTAAAGTCGCATTACGAAAATGATAGCTTTCCAGAAAACTTGGTGGCGCTCCATAATTTCAATGGAGGTTATGGCGGACTTTCAAAAACAGAAACGGGGGCGGTGAATTTTTGTTATTTGGCTTCTTATAAAAGTTTTCAGAAAGAAAAAAACATTCCTAATTTTACAGAAAACGTGGTGGCAGAGAATCCGTTCTTGAATGAATTTCTATCTAATTCCAAGCCTATTTTCAAAGAACCTTTGACCATTGCTCAAATATCATTTCAACAAAAGAAAGCAGTAGAAAACCATATTTTAATGTGTGGTGATACCGCGGGATTAATTCATCCGCTTTGCGGAAACGGTATGGCAATGGCTATTCATGCGGCAAAAATCGCTTCAGAGCTCATTCATAGGTATCTAAGCAACGCGGCATATAATAGGCGTCAATTGGAAATCGATTACGAAAACACTTGGAACGATACCTTTAAACAACGCTTATGGATGGGTAGACAAATGCAATCTTTACTATTAAATGATAAGATGTCTAACCTCGCCATAAAGGCAGCTATTGGCTCACCGTCAATACTTCGCAAACTAATAACAAATACTCACGGAAAACCCATAGTATGCTGATAGACCTCTCTGAAAGAAGTAATCAACCCGAATTGATGGATGATTTTCGAGGGGGGCGTAAAAACCTTCAAATCGTCTTTAACGACATCAATCGCGTCAATACCATTTTGGGTGGAAGCAGTATTACAGTAAATGCTGTTGCAGACTTAATTATGGCTAACCCCCAAGAAAGCTATACCATAGTCGATATGGGGTGTGGAGATGGACATATGCTGCGAGAGGTGGCTAAATATTGTAATAAGCAGGCGAAAGACATTCGATTAATAGGAATCGATTTGAATGCAGAGGCCTTACAATTGGCTGCGGAAGCGTCTAATGCGTATCCTGAAATTGAATATCAACATAGAGATATTTTAGAACTACAAGTAGCCGACTTGAATTGCGATATTGTTATCAATACGCTTACCATGCATCATTTTAAAGATAAAGATTTGCTGATTTTTCTAAAAAAGTTCAATCAATTGGCGCGAATAGGTGTTGTCATCAACGACTTGCAAAGAAGTCCCTTGGCTTATTATCTTTTTAAAGCCTTTAGCCTTATTTTTATAAAAACAGAGACTGCTAAAATTGATGGATTGATTTCTATTAGTAAAGGTTTCATTAAATCAGATTTAATTCAATATTCTAAAAGCCTACCCGATTTGCAACATGAGATTAAATGGCAATGGGCTTTTCGATACGTATGGATTATGCAACCCAATCGATTGAACTAGTATATGAACGAGACACGAATTGTTACGGTTGCCAAAGAACTGCCTGAATATTGCCGTACTACCAAGGATATATTACCCTTTGTGGAGCTTTGGTTGGCAGATGAAGACGAGCGCTTTCGTAGAAAAGTGGTTAAGATATTTGAGGGAGCGGCTGTTGATAAAAGATACGGCATAATGAATATCGAAGAAGTCTTTATGGCGACTTCATTTGAAGCCAAAAACGCCATTTACGTTCGTGAAGTCAAGAAGTTGGGAAAAAATGTTTTGCAAAAGGCGCTAACCCAAAGTAATTGGGAGGCTGATTCGATAGATTATATTATTACGGTAAGTTGCACGGGTATAATGATTCCGTCATTAGATGCATATTTGATTAATGACTTGGGTTTAAGACAAGACGTTGTCCGTCTTCCGGTAACCGAAATGGGTTGTGCTGCGGGGGTCTCCGGATTGATTTATGCTAGCAATTTTCTAAAATCTAATCCAGGTAAACGTGTTGCTATTGTTGCAGTTGAGAGTCCGACAGCAACTTTTCAATTAAATGATCATTCGATGGCAAATATCGTCAGCGCCGCCATTTTTGGTGATGGTGCCGCTTGCGTGTTGTTGTCTTCAGAAACTGATGCCGACGGACCGAAAATAGTGGGCGAGGAAATGTATCATTTTAATGATGCTACTCATTTGATGGGTTTCGATATGACCAACCATGGCTTGAAAATGATTCTAGACCCTGCCGTTCCAGAAACTATTGCCAATCACTTTCCGAAAATTGTGCACCCGTTTTTAGAAAAAAATGGAAGCTCCATTGAAAATGTAAATCATTTAATTTTTCATCCTGGCGGCCGTAAAATTGTTCAGACGGTTGAAAGCTTGTTTGGCAAACTAGGAAAGAATATAGATGATACGCGAGAAGTACTTCGGGCATACGGAAATATGAGCAGCGCTACTGTTTTGTATGTGTTAGAGCGTTTTTTGGAGAAAGAAATTCCTAAAGGAGAACAAGGATTAATTCTGAGTTTTGGTCCAGGATTCTCGGCCCAACGAGTTTTGATTGAATGGTAATTTCAATTTAAGGGATAATTATAGATCATGAAATATACCGAAATCATACAGAAGCTTCCGTATACAAAGCCTTTCTTGTTCGTTGACGAATTAACGAATTTGGATGAAAACGGAGTAGAAGGTTCGTTTACCTTCAAAAAAGATGCTGATTTCTACAAAGGGCATTTCAAGGATAAGCCGGTAACGCCCGGTGTAATTTTAACGGAGTGTTGCGCTCAGATCGGTGTTGTTAGCTTAGGTATTTATCTAATTGATAAAGAGATGGCGCCTTCAAGTAAGGAGTTGCAGATAGCTTTGAGTAGCTCAGAAATGGATTTCTACAAACCAGTTTTTCCAGATGAAAAAGTAATAGTTACGTCAGAGAAATTGTATTTCCGATTCCATAAATTAAAATGCAAAGTGAAAATGCATAATGCAAAAGGAGAGTTGGTCTGTAAAGGAACGATTGCTGGAATGTTAAAACTGAATCATAATGAGTAAACGCGTAGTGATTACAGGACTCGGAGTATGCGCACCTAATGGTGTTGGATTGTCTGATTTTACTAAAGCTATGCAGCAAGGTAAGAGTGGAATTCGTTTTCATTCACAATTAGCAACCTTGAAGTTTGGCTGCCAAATTGCTGGAGAGCCTTTGGTTAAAGATGGTTTGGTAAACAACTATTTTACGCCATTACAATTGAGGGGGTTGAATGCAAGTGGTATTGTGTATGGTGTTATTGCTGGTATGGATGCCTGGAAGGATGCTGGTCTTTCTGTTGCTTCAAAAGAAACCCCAGATTGGGATGCAGGTATCATCTTTGGAACTGGAATTTTGGGGGTGGATAAGTTTCGAGAATCGATTCAATTGGTAGATGATCAAAACGTACGTCGGCTAGGGAGTACGGCTGTTTTGCAAACGATGGCAAGCGGAATTAGCGCTTACTTAGGAGGTATTTTAGGAAGTGGTAATCAAGTGACAACCAATTCATCAGCTTGTACTACCGGAACAGAAGGTTTATTAATGGCATATGAGCGTATTGCATCTGGAAAAGCAGAAAAAATATTGACTGGAAGCTGTAGTGATAGTGGTCCGTACGTCTGGGGTGGGTTTGATGCGATGCGTATTTTGCCAAGAAAATATAATGATAACCCTCATGAAGCAAGTAGGCCTTTGAGTGCTACCGCAGCTGGATTTGTACCTGGTAGTGGTGCTGGAGCATTGGTTTTAGAAAGCTTAGAAAGTGCACAAGAGCGTGGTGCAACAATTTATGCAGAAGTACTGGGTGGTTCTGTAAATAGTGGAGGACAACGAGGCGAGGGCAGTATGACGGCGCCCAATAACGAAGCCGTGCAGCGTTGTATTCGCGAAGCCGTACAACATGCTGGTATTGAAAATAATGATATCGATGTTATTAATGGTCACTTAACAGCAACCTCAAAAGATCCCCAAGAGATTGCGAACTGGAGCAAAGCCTTAGGACGCTCAGGAGTTGATTTTCCCTTTGTGAACTCTTTCAAAAGCCTTTTTGGGCATTGTCTAGCCGCCGCTGGAAGCATCGAGTGTGTGGCAGCAGTATTACAATTTAAGATGGGGCAAGTCTTTGGTAACGAGAATTGCGAAGATCTGCATCCAGCTATTGCAAAGTTGATAGCCGATGTAAAAGTGCCCCGAAAAACAATCGATTATCAACCTAAAATACTGGCAAAAGCAAGTTTTGGTTTTGGAGATGTAAATGCTTGTGTTATTTTTAAAGCTTTTGAGAGACCAATTGAAAATTGAAAATGAAAAATGATTTTTTTTCTGATAATCCATACCGATAACTATCGGAACCAACAATCCAATAATCTATTTTATGCCTGAAAAGAATCACTATCAAATACTGCATGACATCGTAAAAACCTACCTACCTGAAGATGTTGCTGTAGGCGAGATATCAGAAGAAAGTCATTTCATTGATGAATTGAACATCAATTCTGCGAACCTTGTGGATATTGTACTAGATGTTGAAGATGCCTTTGATATCTTATTAGAAAATGAGGATATGGATCAAATGCAGACCGTTAAAGATGCGCTTTTGATTATCGATAAGAAGCTTGCTGTTAAATAATAGAAAATAGAGAAGAGATAAATGAAATTAGAATTTGAAATTTTACCTTTTAACAATTTAACAATTTAACAATTTAACAATCCAACAATCCAACAATCCAACAATCCAACAATCCAACAATCCAACAATCTTACTAATGACTGAATTTTTACAATGGGCAAAAGCCAAGCTAAACGTTGATAAACGATTAATCGTTTTGTATTGTGTGGTCTATTTTTCATGGGGCATGGTCATGGATCGATTCGGAACTGAAATGGAGATTGCTCGCTTCACCTATTGGTGGCAGGTAATTACTTGTTATATACTCTATATGGTACCCATTTCTTTGTTATTGCGAAAGTTGCCCTTTCATGCGCAGTATGCCTATGGTTTAGTTGCTATGTGTTTATTGGAGTTTGGTGGATATGCGTTTGAATCTTCGTACGCTTACCCTGATAATTTGATGGATCAATTCTTTAACGAGCGCAATTTTTCCTTAGGTATGGCTATGTTTTTTGCGCTCTATTTTCCTTTAGGAAATTGGGGAGTCCAGAAATTGTATGATACTTTTTTCGGAGTTAAGAAGACTGTTTAGTCTTCTTGCTCTTCATTACTTTTTTCTTTGTCAGGAATTGATAAAGATGCAATTACACCTCCTAATAAAGCTGCCGATATCACCGTTAAAGAAACCCATTCTGGGAGATGAATATAGTGCGACGCCAACATTTTTATGCCTACAAACGCCAGAATGACTACTAGGCTATAGTTGATATAATGGAATTTTTCAAGCATTCTAGAAATCAAGAAGTACATTGATCGTAGCCCCATAATTGCCAAAATATTAGAGCTATAAACTATAAAAGGATCTGCTGTAATGGCCAGAATTGCAGGAATGCTATCCAAAGCAAAAAGAATATCAGTAAGTTCTATAACAATAAGAGCTACAAATAGGGGAGTAGCCGCTTTAATACCCATACGTTTGACGAAGAACTCATCACCTTGAATGCTTCCGGTTATAGGATATATCTTTTTAATCTGCCGAAAGACGAATGATTTTTTAGGATTGAATTCTTCTTCCTCTCCTTTGAGCATTTTGAAGGCGGTATACAATAGAAATACTCCAAAGACATATATAATCCATTCAAAGCGTGTAATTAAGGCAACTCCGAAGAAAATCATAATGGCTCTAAATACGATGGCCCCTAGAATTCCCCAGAATAAAACGCGATGTTGATAGATGGGAGGAATTTTAAAGGATGCAAAAATAACAGCGATAACAAAAACATTATCAACACTCAAAGAGAGCTCAATGAGATAGCCCGTAATATATTTTAAAACTGCATTATCGGGGGTTAAGCCAGTAGGGTTGTCTACCATGCCGTTCGCAAATAACCAATAAATAACACCACTAAAACTTAACGCAATGGTAACCCAAATACCAGTCCAGATGCTGGCCTCTTTGGTTTTAATAACATGATTTTCTTTGTTGAAAACTCCAAGATCTAGTGCTAGAAAGACTAGAATAAAGGCAATGAAAACAATCCAAATCCACATATGGGCAATTTTAAAAGCACAAATGTAGTAATCATTTTATCGGTACGATACTGCTTTAGCGAAAATCGAGCGCGATCTATGGCTTCAAATTCAGAACAATTTTCACGTTTACTTTATTTTTCTCTCGATCACCTTTGATATTCACCCCATAGTCAGAGCTGTATAAAACAGCGGTGCCTACCAATTGCTTCTTGCTTTTAGTAAAATTGAAAGAGAGTTCTTTGGTTACATCTTTTATGGTTAGTTCACCGACAACCTTGATTTTATCCCTATCAATTTGAATAGTTTTGCTTTCAAACGATATTTTCGGGTAGGTGTCAGCATCAAAATATTTACTACGCCGTAAAGACCAGTTGCGAATGGAGTTTCCTGTGCTAATTGTTTCTGCTTTAACGGAACCCTTTAGCTTAGAATTTTCAAAATCGTTCAGATCTATTACTGATGAAGAACTGAATCCAGTTAAGGAGCCTTCAACATCGTTGTTGACAAATACAAAACTTACTTCAGCAGAAGAAACTTGCAAGCTACTTTGTGCGTTGCTGAGAAGTGTGTAAAATGCCAATAACACTAAGAGTCCTTTATATTTCATGACTAACCATTATTCATGACAAAGTTAGTTGATTTTTTATAGGGTTGAACTACCCTATTAAAAGGATAACAGGATTCAAAACTGCCATTTTGAGCCCATCGGCAGAAAATTTGTTACATTGTACCTAGAGCGTATAGGAATTATAATGAAAAAGATTGTTCTTTTAATGGGGTTTATTTTTGTATTGGGTACGATATCTGTCAATGCTCAAAAACAACAAATGACTGCAGCCGCAAGTAGTAGTTTGGAAGAGGATGAGGGACCTATAGTTTTCAAATTTGAACCAGATTTGCTAGCAAAAAATGAAGCGCGAAAAGCGGAGATTTCTCGTGTTAGAAAAATAATTGATACGCTTCATGTTTCAGATCGAAAAAGGCGCAAATTAATAAAAGATATGTATATAAACGGCGGGACTCCACGTTTAAAAAAAGCACTCTTGGTTGCCGTTAAATTTGAAGATTTTGAAGAATAAATCTATCGGATAGCGTCTTGGAATAGTAGCGCTGAGGACACCTTATTTTTTGGTGCTGTTATTTTCTATGAGTTCTAAAGGCTAAAACTTTATTGTAAGCCATAGATGAACGAGTTAAAAAAATCGATGTCTGGGGCATTATCTAAGTAAATGGGGTAGTTGGTGTAAATTTTCATAAATTTATAGAAGAGCTTATACTTTGTAAAATGAATAATTCAAAACTGTTGGCCTTGAGCCTTTGTGTTTTTTTATTTGGAATAACACAAACTTTTTCTCAGCAATCCATCATCAATGTAGGCGATAATGACATCAAGGTTCAGAAGCATACGATTATGGAACAATTTGCTCCAGATTTGGTAGTTCCTTTAAATCAGCGTCTGGCTATGAAAAATCAAAGAAAAGAAGAAATCAAAAGAAAGCTTGCGATTTTAGACACTCTCGACGTATCCAATCGAAAAAGGAGAAGATTGCTTCATGATGTAAAATTCAGCCCTTTTTCTAATCGGTTTGATAAAGTTATTACCGTAAATACAGTATTTGAAGACGCTGTTGAAAATAATAAGTAAAATCACAGATTGATTCTCCTTCATTTTTATATGAGCACTTAATATGTTTTCATTTTTGCCTTTCGCTTATTGAGTTGGCGATCAAGTTCAGTAATGGTTTCTGCTATTGAGCTCTCAAAAGATGACTTACTAGATTCAGCAAATATTCGGGGTCCAGGGGAACTTAAGCGAATACCACATTTCATACCCGTCTCCGATTCACTCGTATTCTCCTTTTTTAAAAACACATCTGCGCGTACTACAAAATCAAACTTATTCAAAAGTTTGTCTAATTTTTCGGCTACCATAATTTCTAATCGATTACTTGCCTTTACGCCGTGATATTCAAAATTTATGTTCATATGTCTAATTTTCATTTAAGTTAAGAAGGATGTTGCTCAAAATCAAATTTAAACTAGGCTAAAAAGGGGTTTTAGTTTTAATTAAATGTTAAACTCTGATTAGCTAAGGGTTAGGACCAACTTTTTTGACTTTTTTTTCGTAAATTAAAGTCCCCCCCCAAAGTTTAATATGAGCTAATTAATCCCTAAAGCTATGAATTCACAGATCAATGAAGTCGACAAAAGTGCTCTGGTCATACGATTAGAGCGTAATCAAAAAGATTTACTACAACTTAAAAGCCAACTTAGCTCGTATACCTGCGAACCAAGAACCTATCAATTCTTCGAGCGTATTGAAACGCTACGTAATGGGCTAGAAACCTTAAGTGCAACAAATAGTGAGATTATAGCATCCTTAAAACAACGCAAGCGAACCGTTGAGAATTATGTGGAACGGGCAAAAAAGCTTTTATTAGAATTCAACCAACTACAACAGGGTGTTGATGAATATGTTGCAGGTGCGAGGAATTGCTAAGTCTAATTTCAACACTTCCCTTTTATCTTTTAAAATCGGATTGGTCTATCTTTGCAAAAGTTTCTAGACTAGCACAATTTGGATTTAAAGAAAGCTATCTATTTTATGGTACTGAGTACGATTGCCTTTACAGGTATGAACGGGCTCATAAAATACTTAACTGAATATAGCGCCTATCAATTGGTATTCTTTAGATCAATAGGCTCCCTTTTTTTTACTTTTGGTTTTTTGCTTCATCGGCGCATACCCATCTTAGGAACCCATCGTAAATTATTAATAACCAGAGGTGTATTTGGGTCTATCTCAATGCTTCTTTTCTTTATGGCTGTTCATTATATGCCCATAGGGTCAGCGGTTGCCTTGCGCTATATAGCACCTATTTTCGCTGCAATTTTCGCCATCTTAATTTTAAAGGAAAATGTCAGACCAATACAATGGCTGTTTTTTATATGCTCATTTATGGGGGTGTTGGTATTAAAAGGGTTTGATGGAAGTATTCCAACGATAGGACTAGTCTTGGTCTTACTGGCGTCTATATTTAGTGGACTAGTTTATATTGTCATTCGAAAGATTGGCCTAAAAGAACACCCTGTAGTTATTGTGAATTATTTTATGTGTATTGCTACTTTAGTAGGAGGGGTGCTTTCTATTTTTTATTGGAAAACTCCTACTACCATTGATTTACTGTTACTACTAAGTCTTGGTGTTTTTGGTTTTTTTGGACAATTATTTATGACAAAGGCATTTCAGATGGGAGAAACCAGCGTTATTGCTCCTATAAAGTATGTAGAAGTAGTGTTTGCTATAATTGTCGGAGTTGGGTTCTTGGGCGAAACATATACCATATGGAGTTTCGTGGGCATGGCCATGATTATTTGCGGCCTTTTACTGAATATATGGTTTAAGCAAAAATTTGCTTAGTAGAACTTTTATGCCCTTTGAAAAGACTCGTGTTTCACCCATATTTTAAGATAATATAGAATTCCTATAGAAAGAAGGGAACAAATCGAGAAACCAATAAATATAGGTAGCGCACTATCAGTCACGAATTTGCCAATGTAAGTACTAATCGGTACTGACATTAAGGTGGAGATAAAACCCGTAATCGCGGCTCCAATACCTGCAATATGACCAATAGGTTGCATGGCTAGCGCTCTTAAATTCCCGAAGAGGAATCCGATAGCAAAAAACTGCATCCCAAAAAACAACAACAAAATTTCTACCCTAGGGTTTCCGGCACCATAAAATAAAGCTACATAGAGCAATGAAACCGCTGAGAAGCCTATGAGCGAAGTGGTGATTATTTTTTCCATCCCAAAGCGAAGTACCATAGTGCCATTTAAGAAAGTAGCAGTTCCAATTGAAATAGCTAGACCCGCAAATATGTACGGAAACTCATCTTTTAAATTATACTGGTTTTGAAAAATTTGCTGTGCCGTACTAAGATATACGAGGAAAGAACCAACAATAAAACCTGAGATTAATGTGAGTCCAATAGTGCGTTTGTATTTGATGAGTTCTAAAAGGCCATCTATAAAAATATGTGAACTAAAAGGAATTTTATTCGCTGTCGATAAGGTTTCGGGTTGCCTTTTCCAGAACCAAATACCAACGATTACTGTAAAAAGTAATTGTACATAAAAAATAGCTTGCCAATTGTAGGCATCTAATATCCATTTACCTAAGGCAGGTGCGATAATGGGCACCAATAAAAATACTACGGTAATAAACGACATGATTCGCGCCATAAAATCACCGCTATACGTATCACGTACCATAGCAATACTAATAGTTCGAGGTGCAGAAAGGGCTATCCCTTGCAAAATTCGACCAGCAATCATTACCTCAAAACTTTTGGCGTAAATACATATAAAACTGGCAATAATAAAAAGAACGAAACCCATATAAACCACAGGTTTTCTACCTATGCTGTCTGAAATAGGACCAAAAAGTAAAGGTCCAATTCCAAGACCTAGAAAGATCATAATAATAAGCTGCTGGGTGTCAATAAGGTCTGTGACTCCCACAGCAAGACCGATAATGTCTAGGGCAGGTAAAACGGCATCAATAGCCAATGCAACAATGGACATCAAGGATGCCATTAATGCAACAAATTCAAGCTGTTTGATGTTCTTTTTAAACATCTGGCAAAAGTACTGTAATTAAGAACATCTAAGGGTGACAGTTTCGATATTCTCAGGTTTAATTACGTTCGTTTCATATCTAAACACCGTAGTTGAATTGTGTTCGATTTCTTTATATTTGCCTCCAAACTTTATTAACCCCACCAAGACCTTACTATGGAAGAAATTTTCACCATTGACAATTTTATCACTTTAGCTATGCTCATCCTTTTACAAGCGGTGTTGGGCTTAGATAATTTACTGTATATCTCTTTAGAGTCAAAAAGAGCCCCCGAAGAAAAACAAAAACGCGTGCGCAACCTAGGTATTGGCATGGCGATAGTGTTGCGTATTATATTATTATTCGTTTTGATTCGGGTCATTGCCTATTTTCAAGAGCCGATTTTTGGATTTGACACCAATGCTGTTGAAGGGCATTTTAATATTCATAGCCTGATTGTACTATTGGGAGGGGGTTTTATCATCTATACCGCTATTAAAGAAATTTGGCACATGCTTAATTTAGAACAAGATGATGCGGTTCAAGATGCGAAACCCAAAAGTGTAAATGCTATTATTTTCGCTATTGTAATTATGAATATTGTATTCTCTTTTGATTCCATATTAAGTGCAATGGCACTTACCAATGTGTTTTGGGTTATGGCTACTGCAATTATAATTGGTGGTTTACTTATGATTTGGTTATCAGGGAAAGTAACGGAATTCTTGAAAAAGAATAGAATGTATGAGGTACTGGGTCTTTTCATTCTGTTTATTGTCGGTATCATGCTGCTCTCTGAAGGAGGGCATTTAGCACACCTTAAGTTTTTTGGTAATCCGGTGACACCCATGAGTAAAACAACCTTCTACTTTGTTATTGTGGTACTAGTCATCATTGATATCATACAATCAAAGTATCAGAAGAAGCTTTCTGTTAGAAAGTAGGGTAGCAGGATTATTTTAACGAAAAGCAGCTTTTCAATTACTGTTTAATTTAGTACTTTCAATATATAATTATGGTAGCAGTTATGGTATTAAAAAGGATACTTCTTATTGTTTGTTTGGCCTTGTTTTTTGGATGTAATGAGACACCTAAAAAGGAAGCTCAAAGCGCTCCTGTAGAAGCTGTAATTCCGCAAGTAGAAGTATTAGAAAGCACTTTTCAAGATTTAGAAGGAAACCCTATAGAACTCTCCGATTATAAAGGCAAGAAAGTATTCTTGAATTATTGGGCAACTTGGTGCCGACCTTGTATTGAAGAGATGCCCGCTATAGAACGGTTACAAACGGTTTTAGAAAAAGAAAATTATATTTTTCTATTAGCTTCTGACCAAGATGTCAAGAAAATATCGAAGTTCAAAGCTGCGCGCGATTTTGATTTTAAATACGTCAAGTTCAATGGCAATTTAGGGGATCAACAGATTACTGCTTTACCGGTAACCATCATTTATAATGAAGTAGGGGAGCCCGTCGAACGTTTTGATGGGAGTGAAGTTTGGGATACTCCAGAAATGATTCAGAAATTAATAGCTTTAAAGTAATGGGTCTCCGTTCTGCATTCGCTTTAAGTATCGCATTTCTCTTACTAGGTAGCTGTAAAGAGGAAGCTAAGCAGGTGCAGGTAACGACTAAAATGCAGGTTGAAAGTATACCATCACCAGCAGGCACAAATAGCTCTTTGCCGTTTTTATTTTCTAATGGAAGCAAAACGCTGTTGTCTTGGGTAGAAAAAGAAGGAGATTCCCTCATCAAATTTAATTATGCTAATTGGGAAGCAGGAAACTGGCAACCATCACAAGAAATATTGCAAGGAACAGACTGGTTTGTAAACTGGGCAGATTTTCCTATGATTGCTGAAAACAAGGGTAACCTGTGGTCGCATGTACTAAAAAAATCGACTGCCGGCACTTATTCTTATGATGTAAAAATGAATATATCGCCGAAGGGTAGCGAAACTTGGGAAACCAATTTGCCTTTGCATACCGATGGCACTCCGACGGAACACGGTTTTGTTACCGTACTACCTTATAAGGAAGCCTTTTTTGTAGCTTGGTTAGATGGTAGAAATACCGAAGCAAATAGCAAAGGGGAGCGAGGAGCAATGACAATTCGAGCTGCCGAAGTTGCCGCTGATGGCACGGTCAGTAACGAGGCACAATTAGATGCGAAAACTTGTGATTGCTGCCAAACTACGGGAGCTATTACGGATAACGGACCTGTAGTTTTATATAGAGATCGATCGGATACCGAAATTAGAGACATTTACATCGTACGAGAAGTGAATGGGGAATGGACCAGTCCGAAAGCGATAAATGATGATGGATGGGAAATAAAAGGTTGTCCTGTAAACGGACCAAAAGCTGCAGCGCTAGGAAATACATTGGCCGCAGCATGGTTTACAGAAGCTCAACAAAACCCTAGAGTGCAATTGGTTTTCTCTGCGGATGGAGGAGCGAATTTTGATGCACCTATTCAAATAGCAGCAGGTAAAGTATTAGGTAGGGTAGATGTGCTTTTGATAGATACCAATTCGGCCATAGTCAGCTGGATGGAAATGGCAGAACAACAAGCAGTATTAAAAGGGGTGAAAGTCTCCCGAAAAGGAGCTACATCAACGTATCATACCATAGCGACTTTAGATGCATCCCGTAAAACAGGATTCCCGCAAATGGAATTGGTGAATGATACGGTACTTTTTGCATGGACGGATGTTTC